>QFCE01001880.1_pt1:307500-522634 | contig 522634 bp, 438 predicted proteins | sample 5346091 | NCBI WGS metagenome assembly QFCE01 (sample SAMN09062252, study PRJNA434731) | Human gut metagenome, whole genome shotgun sequencing project. | isolation source: stool timepoint A chromium assembly | host: Homo sapiens | collected 2015 | reverse complement strand
CTTTGTACACCGTTGCAACCGAAAGTTCCCGAACAATTTTTTCAAGAAACGGAGATGTTAAAATGAACAAAAAAATTATTGCAATTGCAAATTGTTTTATTATGTTGAGTTCTACACTAATCTCTAGTGGGGCTACCTATATCAATTCTCCTAATCGTACTGATGCCGTATGTATTCGAGAAGATATTCCTATCGAGATTGCAGTCAACCAGAATGGTTATAACGCATCATTAGAAATTCCTGTCACTCACATCAATAGTCGTGCTACCCATTGGGATGTATGGGGCGAACGTAACAATAACATTCCATATGGATATTCACAACAAATGAATGGAAGTACAGTTCTAAACACTAAACACTATACAAGGACTTTCCTCGGTTCAAAATTAGATCCCCGTGGCGATTCTGGTCAAGTCTGGGGAATTGGTTTAGTTCCGGCACCCGGAACATATTGTTCCGATGATGTTTGGCTCTCTTATACACATAAGGTGTATTATGGTACTACCAAAAATTAATTAGTCGAATATTTATAAAAATAGCCCTGTTACACTCCAAATATAACAGGGCTATTTTTACATTTTATCAATAAATACTTTGAGGTCTTTTTCTATGTTTAAACGATATCTACTTGCAATTACCTTCTGTCTTAGTAGCATTTTTTTCTTTTCCGGCATACTATATAGTACTACACAAAAAATTATAAAACTAGATACGCATTCCAAAAATACAACTGCGTTCATTGTAACGCAATATACCCACAATCCTTTGCAAAGCACCAATTATGTCCAATCTATATTGCAATACCAACAATTAGCTCACACCCTACAAAATCAAACTTCCCATTACAATATTATTTCTTCTCAACCCCTATATCGCTCAAATACAGATTTTTTCTTCATCGATTCATTAACACATCAATTTTCTCAAGAGACTTCTCAAATAGACTCCATCCAAATAAATGAGGAAGCTTTTCAAAATAATCCTATCGAAATAGAATCCGGACGTGCCTTTGAAGAGAGTGATTACATTTACTCTCACGGAACTTCTATACCAGTTTTAATGGGTAACAAATACTTAGAGTTATATTCATTAGGCGATGAATTTCAAGCTCAATATTTATATGCAAATTATACATTTCATATTATCGGTTTTTTGACAGACCATTCACAAATCACCAATCCCGTTCGCACATATCCAACTCTAGACAACTACATTATATTACCTAGTTTCACATATATCAATCCGCTCTCTAGTGATGATTACACATCCAGTTTATTAAATAGTGCTAATCAAACCTGCGGTATTATAACAGTCGAAACAACTCAGTTAGACACTATATATCACCAAATTCAGCAATTGCTATCCTCATACCAGTTAGGAGATTACGACTGTTATACAAACTCAAGTATTTTTAATTATCGACAGCACGGTATTGATTTACCGCTTATTAAAAATCTTTTTATATTCTTTATGATTTGTAGTGGAGTCTGTCTCATATTTCTTAATGTCAAACAGTCAATATATATCAGCCAAAATAATAATATAATTTTTAGAATCAAAATAATATCTAGTATGATCAGTGGTTGTTTAATTTCCACTCTTATCGCTTGCCTTCTCCTAAGATATTTAAATATTCTTCCTGATTTGATCTCAGATATTTTTCTTATTCCCATATGTACGATGAGTCTATTTCTCAAAAAAATCAAATAATAGTTCTTATTACTTTTCCACTACAACATAACATTTCAAACCATTTCATCTATTGAAACCTTCGAAAAAGACTATCGCTTCAAATGCGATATTTAACCGTCCAACATGCAAAGTAGGAACGAATAGTTACCAAGTAGGAACGACCTATTGCAATTCAACTCAAAAGCAGTTATCTTACGGATAGAGCATAGCAACAATGAGGTGTTGCAAAATGAATTTATCTACTAAAATAACTGCTTTTTTGATTGAACAAAACATAGTCTCTAAAAAAAATAAAGAAGTATATGAATATGGTTTCGACTTACTAATTGCTGATTTCATCAATTTCTCCACTATTCTATTGATTGGTGTATTATGCTGCAGACCGTGGCCAACCGTATTATATCTCACCATTTTTGTCGGACTACGAAGTGTATGCGGTGGTTATCATGCAAAAACACACTTAAAATGTCATGTATGCACAATTGGAGTATATATTGGATTTTTAGTGCTACTACATACACTTGGTGATAAAGGTATCATGCTCCTCTGGGGAGATTGCATCGCTGCTATTCCTATAATTCTATTTGCACCTATTACTCACGCAAATAAATCACTTCCCCCCAAAATATACAATCGAAACCGAATAACTTCCATTATTATTAACCTTAGGATTAATTGCTAGTGCTTTCCTCTTAGATTATTATAATCACATAGAAAGCACCATAATTTCTTTGACGCTCTGGATTGTGTCTCTGTGCATGATTCCGGCGATAGATATTCACTCATCCAATTTAAGGAGGAAAAAACATGAAAAAAATTATCTATCAGGTATGCACTAAACTAGCAGCTTGCGCCTTCTTGGCTGCAATCGTTTCGGTAGGGACAGCATCATGTAATGGTATGTATCAACCAGCAGTTCCCAAACAGCTTAATAAACAATCTTAATCAATGTCCAAGGTAAAAGTTTATGAAAAAAAATTTTTTCGAGTTCTAATCGCATTGGCTCTGTGCAGCTCCGTATTTCCCAGCGCAATGGCCGCCGATGGGCATGTTTGCCCTCATAGATATCATACTTTTGGCGATTACACGCTTAACGGTGGAGTTGGAAACTATGGTTCAGCAAACAGGTATTATTGGATTGATGCTAGTGCTTTCTCTTCTAGTCAAATTTCTAGTATTATATCTGCAGCTCAAACTTGGGTCTACACATCTAGTGCAATTGGTGTGACCACCCCTATTTCCATTGAACGAACTACAACACAATCTTCTTCAGTCTTTGATGTATATAAAAAATACTTAAGTAGTTTGAACGTTTTATTCGTCATACATCGCTGTAATATACGATGTCAATGTCATTAAGATAAGTCTGCACAAAGATCAAAGCAGCTACCGCGAAATAAGTAAAAAACTTATTTCGCGGTAGCTACTATTTTTTATGCACGACCAAAGCATGTGCTTTCTATCAACGGTCAATCGCCTTGAAAATCAACTTAATGACATGTTCAAATATCATCAATAAATTTTCATAAAACCACCTTAATTAACCAACAATTTTCCAATTCTCATCCACCAGTTTCAGCACAAGCTCAAACTGCGAAATCTGCGTCATTTGTGTAACGCTGTCCAGATATTCCACCGCCACAGTTGCCGTTACGGTATCGCCGTTCTTATTCAGCACCGTGCTTTTAAGCTGGCTGAACGTATAGTCCGCGCACTTGACCGGCGGCATGGAATCCCCGCTGACGTAGTAAGACAGCTCTTTTTCTGTCGCCGTCGGATACAGCGTAAAAAAGGTGGTCAGAAAATCTGTAATATTCTCGCTCTCAGCCGCAGAAACCGTTCCGTCGGGTTCTGCGGCTTTTGGCGTATATGCAGATTTTGCAGGCTTGCCGGTAATCGTCGGTGCTTGTGTAATGACCATTTCTCCGTTATCGTCCTTGTGGACCATCGTTTTGTAAACGCTGGATACAGTGTCCTTTTTCTTGCCGTCCAAAATCGTCTGCGCTACCGTGAACACGACCGCAAAATCGTTTTCGCCGTTCTGCTCCACAGACCAAATCTGAACGTCCTGCACGGACGAGGAAACCGCAACGTCACTTCTCACAGTGTCAGCCGTCAAACGCTGCAAATCCTCGGTCAGATAGCCGGTCAGCGCATCGGTACGCTGTGCAACGGAATCCTTGTTACCGCTCCACGAATAGTACGTTTTCGCAAAGTTCCGCACAAACGCTTCCACACCGCTGGTATCCTCTACACGCCACTCAACGATCTCCTTTTCGTGTACGGTGTGGGTGTCGATTGCGGTAAAATTCTTATACACTGCAAACGTAAATCCACAGATAAACATCAGCCACAGCACAATCACCGCAGGCTTGCGGCTGTTCACCGTGTAAACACGCAGTTTCTTTGGTTTTCGCTGCTTTTCTGTCTTTTTCTGAAACATAATCAACTCTCCTTTTCGTTATCTCTGTGGAACGACTGCGCCGCCCCAGCCCCAGCCACCGAAACCGTAATAGGCCGTCCAGCCCTCTACGGTATCAATGGTCGTGCCACCGATGTTGGAAATAATCTGGCCGTTTCCGATGTAAATGCCGACATGACCGGCATTTCGTCCGCAGGTGTCGTTCGTTCGGGACTGGTACACCGCCGGGTCATTGTAAACCATCGCGCCCAACGGAATATTCTTGCTGGACTTCCCGACCGTGTACAGCGCACGATTTTTGCCTGCACAGCAATGCTGGTCGATGGATACACCCGCTTTGCGGTACACTTCTTCCGCCCACGCTTCACAATAGCCGCCAGCGGCAGAAATGCCGTACTTCGCTGAATTTCGTGCCACCTCTACAATGCGGTTCTGCGCGTCCGTTCCCAGCGCGTCACCGCCGGTCTGCGTCAGATATTGCCGTACCAACTTGACATAGAACATATTGCCGTAGTTATACCGCCAGCCGCCGTTGATTGGCGTGGAAATCTCGTTTTTATAGGTAACTTTTACGCCGCCGGAGTGCTGACGAGAAAACTCCTGTGCCAGTTCAAAGGTGTACCGCTTGCCGTTTTTCGCAACGAAGTCCAGAAAGCTACTGCCGTAATTGTACGCTTGAATTACAGCGTCCATATCACAGCCGAGTTTGTCCGCCTTTGTCACCAATTCGGCGAAATACTTGCATCCCTGCTTGATACTGTCCTCTGTGCCGAGCGTATTCACCGGCAGTCCGGCAGATTCCGAGGACTGCATAACGTCCTCCAGCTTGCCCTCGCTTTCCACCTGAATAATGGCAAGCAGGACATAAACATAGTTGCTGATACCGTTTTGCCGCGCATATTTCTCCACCATAGGCTGGTGCGCCAGCACTTCCGGCGAGAGGTTTACACCGATGTACAAACCCGAACCACTTCCGCCGCTATCCTCATCCGAAGCGATAATCAGAAACATCGACAGAAGTAAAGCAATCAGCAGTCCGAAGCCCAGGGCACCTGCCATTGCCGCCTTTTTCATCACTTGCGCTCACCTCGGCTCTCCGAACGCCGCTGTTTGCGCGTGATTTTTCCGGTTTTCCGCTGTTTGAACTCCGCACCAAAGGTTTCTTCGTCCAGTCCCTTTGGCATTGTATATCGTGTTTTCAGCTTGTCCGGTACAGTGGGACGCTCTGCCGGACGTTCCGGCTTGCGGTCTGCAACCGTAGTCTGCGGCTTGTCCTTGACCATCGGACGATCTTCCCGCGGTTTTGGTGTCGGTTCAATCCGTTCCGACCGAGGCCGATTCTGCGGCGCAGATGGCTTTTCCGGTTCGGCTTTCTGCTGTTTGGGGACAGTTGGGCGCTCCCTCTGTACAGAATTGCTGTTCTCTGTCCTCGGTTTCTCCGTATTTTCCTCACTACGTTCCCTTTTGCGCTGAGCTAACTGTTCCCGGCGGCTTGCCGTAGTCGTTCTACGAGATTCCATTTGTGCGGCTCGCGCTTCCTTACGTTTCTGCATGGTTTCCACCACAGATTGACGTGCAGATTCAATATTGCTGTGAACCGCATATTCCGCATTGGTCGGCGCGTCCTTGACCTTTTGCACGGTTTCCACTGCCTTATCCCGCACACGAGATGGCGCATCCGCAATCTTGCCTACCTTTTCGCCTACCCGCTGGCCGAGATTCTTCTTCTCCTGCTGAACGTTTTCACGACTTGCCGAGGTTGAAGCTGTTCTCTGGGTACTCTGCATAGCACGGCGCTGTGCAGAACGCTTTCCCACTCCAACACCCGCCGCAAACGGCAGTGCCTTTCTCACCGCACGAGAGATCGTCCGGCGCGACCGGTTTGTCATGGCGCGGCCAATACGGCCCGTGTCCTCGTCGCGCAGACCGATCATGCCGAGCAACTTATCGCGCTCCATGTACACGCCCGCGAACACGATCACCTGCAGCAGCACGACCACCACGAACGGTTTGCCGTTGGCAATCGTGTAGGCCAGCGAGGACAGCACCAGCACAAACGTAGTCAGCAGTGTTGTTCCGACACGCAGCATGATTGTGTTGAACAGCGAAATCACCGCTCGCCTGCTCGTGCCGGAAAACGCCGGAATCATGCTGATCAGCAAGCTCACCGGCAGGAACATTGCACTGATGATGAACAAAATCTGTGACAGGAGCATACTTCCTGTCAGCATAATCGCAAACGCCGACACAATCAGGTTGAAAATCAGGAAGAACACCGACAAGCCAAACCGACTTGTCACCTCTGTTACGGTCAGATTGCCGTTATCGTAGTCCTCTAACTCTGTTTTCACCACTTCTTCCCTGTCTTTGCCGCGGTTTTCGTCCGGCGAAGTGCCGAGCAGGCTGTTTACCCGTTCTTCCCCGATATTCTCCACATCTGAATCGCCAAACTGCATGATGAGCCACGGCTGTTTCACTTGAATCCCGAACAGGCAATCCCGAATCGCAGAAACGCCGGTGTTCTCGCCTGCCGCGTCCGGCGCAAGGATTTTTGCGCTCACATTGACAATGCCGTTGCTAATATCACTCGAAAACTCGTTGACACCGCTAATTGCGGACGGTGCATAGGCAATCAACCCGACCGACACCACAAACACAACGACGAAATTCAGCGCCGCATGAAACGCTTTCGTCATTTCACGCTTGATCAGTCCGACATAGGTGCAGTACACGCCGACCAGCAGCGTGACAATCGCCATCATGCCAGGAAACAGGCCCGTGCTGTCAAACCCGCTGGCCGACACGCCCGCAATCAACTGAATATTCTTTCCGATTTCACTTGCAGCGCTGCTGATGAAGTCGAGGTCATACGCCTGCTGAATCAGGTATCCTACGGCATTTGAAATGTACAAATTCAGCGTCCACAGGAAGTTCGTAAACAGGTAAATTGCGTACTGCGCCGTTTTCCCGATACCGTCCAGCCAGTTCCACGGCAGCCAATCCCACGAGGAATCAACATAAAAGTCCAGCTGGTAGTTGTCGATCGGATACCTGCTGAACTCGTGCGCCGTATCAATGGTTTCGTCCAGCAATCCGGCGGCGTGCGCCTGCACCGTGAACAAATTGAGAAATAGAAAAGCCATCACAACCGCAACAAAGGCTGTAATGGCTAATTTCTGAACTTTCAAGGCATTTGTCACACGTTACACCTCGTTCCCTGTAACCGGCGGGCGCGTATCAAACGCATGGAACAAATAATCAAACATGACATGGAATTTGATAACGCCCACACGACCGTAAAGGTCTTGGAAAAGGCACTGACCGTTTTCCAGATTGCGAAGCCGCTTCTGATTGCTCTCGTCCTCGGAATCCAGCCCGAAAAATTCAAGCGTTTTCTTGATCTCGTTCATATCCGTGCTTCTAAACGCGAATTTCATGCCGATATTGTTCTTGATATTCTCGTCTGCCACATCACCGGCGTTCTGGGTGACAAAGTAAACGGCAGCGTTCATCGAACGGCCAGCGCGAACTAACTTGTTTGCAAGCGTTTTACCTTGTGCGACATTCAAAAACGCCCATGCCTCGTCCAAACCAACCATCTTGAAGATACTTCTATCCGAATGGATGAAATCCAGCGCAAAGGTGGAAATGACAATCAGCATAGAGATCGACAGCATTTCGATAGTGGTGTAATCCGCAGGCGCGGTGTCCTTGTCCGGCAGAACCAGATCGGCAACTTGAATGATGTTAAGCTGCTTTTCAAGGCTGATAGTCTGCTGCACCTTGCCATTTGAGAACAGCAGGTGCGCAAAGTCATAGTCCGTGAACGATTCGATATGATCTGCAATCGCAAGCGCGGTTTCCGAGCCATCATCCCGCAGCGCGTCAATGACGCGGAGCAGACCGCGCATTTCGCTGTTGGTCACGGCACGAACCGCACGGCGCAGGACAGGGAACAGTTTACCGTCACGCGAGGAAATGCCCGTAAGGAAAGTGAGTACATCCAGCGCAAGGCTTTCTGCGTCCTTGGTTTTCCGCATGATGATATACGGGTCAAGCATACCCTTGTTTTCCTCGTCCGAGGTCAGATTGACAATATTGATCTCGTCCGCGATCTCCGGCAGCTTCTCTTTCCAAAGCCCGCGTTCAGATTTCGGGTCAAGGATAAGAGCCTGTGCGCCGTTCAGAACAGCGTAGTAAGTAAGCAGGTTGAACGACAACGATTTACCGCCGCCCAGAGAGCCGAGGAACGCACCGGACAGCGCATTGGTAACAGAACCCTTAACGCCCTGTGCCGCCCTTGCAGGCTGCACATACACATTCTGGTCTGTATCGACATTGTAGCCGAGATAGATACCGTCACGCTCACCGAGCATTTGCGTTGCACCGAAGCCCAGACCGGCGAGAAAATCGCTGGTGACATACTGCACATAATCGTTCATATACCGCTTACTGGACGGAATAAACTCATTATGCAGTCCCATCATATCACCGATAGGACGAACCAGTTTAATGCTTGCATCATCGTAGAAATCACGCACCTGGTTACAGCGGCGTTTGAGTTCTTCCTCATCCGGTGCGGTAACGCGAACGACATAGGACAGCTTGTACATACTTTCTTTGCTCTGATCGAGAACGGTTTCCAGTTCGTCCACGCTTTCCAGCGCGTCCATCACCTGATTGGTGGTGTCTGAATTGGCTTCCCATGCGTGATTTTCAAGGTCTTTCAGTTCCTTTTTCTTATTACGCACGGTAGAGAGTGCAGCCTTATTGGTTACGATTTCGACATTCATGCTCGTGTCGATAGGAAAATCAAACTGCTGCTCTTGGAAATAGAAAATCTCGCTGGACGGAAAATCCAGTTCACCGACCACATCCGAAATCGTAAAGTACGCAACGTAGCTTTCCGAATCCTCGGACTTCATGTGTAAATACCGCTGTTTTTCCTCAATCAAACAACGGGCAGGCTTGATAAGATCGTACTTTTTAACCAGTGTATCATGCTTGCGCTTTTTCAGCGGCAGCGTAAACTCGAAATCCGCATACGCCGTGCCGGTCCTGCCGTAGATATGTTCCAGCAGATAGCCGAAGTCATTCTTATTTAGCCGACGCACCTTAAAACGACGCGACAGCTTATTTTCCATCAACTTTTCCATGCGGATATACCGACGAATTTCATCGTTTGGCATGGAAACAAAATCACCCATGAACGAATGACCAATAGCATTTGCCGCGTCATGCAGCAGGTTCTTTGCGGTCTTTCTCATTTCCTTGACAGAGAGTTCTTTATCCGTCACGACCAGCTTAAAGCCGAGAAAGAAGCGGTAATCGACCTGTGTATCACCAAGAGAAGCAACGAGATTTTCCGTCTGCTCGTCAATCTCGGCGCAAGCGATCTCTTTCAGCCGTCCGGTCACGCTTTTCTTGGAACGCTCCTGTGCGGCGCGGATACTGCTTTCTGTGCTAATCTGCAAAGCGTGAATCTTGCCTTCACGATTCTGGGCGATAAGCTGCCGGAAAGCGTCATGCACTGCGTCTTTCTGTTCCAGTGACAGGAACGAATAGTTGAACGGGATAAGTTCATAGTACGCGAAGCACTCGCCCTCAATGTTCCAAACGAGGTTATTTTCGATATATTTAATCGGGTACGGCACGGATGATCTCACTCCTCACTACGGTAATATCCGCGTTCTCGCGGTGCTTTTTCAGCCGGACAGGCTTTCCGGCAAAGGTGACTTTCGGACGCAGCGCATAGGCGATCACCGAGCACACGAAACTATACGGTTTCTTGCCGTCAAAGGTCTTTTTGCTCATAAACCACGTCACGCCGAACGGAATACAGCACAAAATCAGCGGGTTATGAATAAACGCCAGCGGCGGCACTTTACGAAACATGAACACCAGCACACTGCTTACCGCCAGCCAGAGCAGCTGGGTCACGGTGACAGGTGTCGGCAGTTTTGCGTCACCGAACGAGTATATTACCTGTTCGACTTTCCATACACTGCTGTAACTTCTTAGTTTTTTCAAATTGCAGCTCCTTTTCACTTTTCTACATTACATAAAGGGTATAGGGGGAGAGGAACGAGTTCCTGCCGCAGGCGTCTTTCCTCTCCCCCTGCACGGTTGATGTATAACTCCCTGTCGGCAGTTACACACAGCCGTGCTTCACCCCCTCACCATTCTCGCAGCGGCCCTCCTTTTATAGAACGGGATTCTGATTTTTGGCAAAGTGCTTATACACATTTTCCACACTGCCATACTCTTTGAGCAGTGCACCCGTATTGTTCTGCACGGATTCCGGCAGATATTCTACAAGCTGACACAGACAGTTCAGTTCTTCGATCATCATATCTTCATCAATCTCGAACGGCAGCTCGTAATCACGGATAACGTAGTCCGGCTCCTGATCGGTCACGCCAATACGTTCTTCCAGCTCGTCATAGTCGATGGGCGGCGTAAACCACGCACCGGGCTGCTCAATTTCGCGGCTCTTATGCCGCTTTTCGATGTAAACTCGCATCTCTAACATCATTTTCACCTCACCAGTTCAAATACGCCGTCTTTGGTCTCCACAAAGTCGCCTTCAAACGAAAGATCACGCCCGTACTGTGCACTGTCAAAATACCGCCGCAGCGTTTCATCTGAAATCAAACCTTCCTCCAACATTTGTTCTGCCACGTCAGCCGTGGTATCACAGCCGCTCCACAGGATAATATCGTCCGCGTGTTCGCAGAAATCCTCCACGCCGCTGTAATAACTGAGCAGCGAACCCATGTTATCCCGAATGTAGTCCGGCAGGTCCTCCACCATTTCACATAAACGGTTGATCTCCTCGATAGGCGTATACTCACCGATCTCGAACGGCAATTCAAAATCGTGGATGGCATATTCCTCGTACTGCTCATTCAGACCGATACGCTCCTTGACCTCATCGAAGTCAATCGGCGGTTCAAACCACGCTCCGACCAGTTCACCCTCATTGTATTTGCCGAGATTGGCAATATAAACGCGCATTTCTTCCATAATTTCACCTCATTCCATAAGAAAAGGCTGACTTTTCAGCCAGCCTTACGCACCGAGAATCTGATTGAATAGACTCAGCAGAACATCCTTCACGCCTGCCGCGTTGAACACCAGACCAACCGACAGCATGGCCACCACGAGAAAACCAATCAGCTTCGTAAACTCACGCTTGAAGCCGAGATACAGGCCAATCACCACGATAGCAACCAGCACCAGCGGCTGGGCGTTCGACAGCAGCCAGTTATACAGATTCACACCAAAATTCATAAATTCTCCTCCATTTTAATTATTTCATTAACCGTTCTCATCTTCTGCTGCATGATTTTACGGTGCTTGTCCCGCAGTTCCGTGTTATCCAGAATATCCTTGACATGGGACGTTCCACAATTTTCATCAATCAGCATGAGCATTTTCGCCGTCGGTGCAACCTGATGAGAAAACCAGTTCAGCGTCCGTTCTAGCGTGTACGGCTCAGGCGCAGTCGTCAGTTTAAGTGTGTTCCGGTATTTGCCGATAAAGGTTTCCCACATCGGGTTCAGCGGCCACTCCTCACGCGATTTGCCGCTTTTCTTATCCACAAAGCGCACATAGCGGTTGATAATGCCGAATGCCGTTTGTTCCGGATTCTCGTTCGACACGAGATCATACACGGCGTTGTCTGCCCGCTCATTTTTCAGCCGGATTTCAAAGCGGTTCTGAATGTCCGCCTGTTCGAGCGGCGTACCGTTTTTCACAAGCTGCTCATACGCTTTCTCGTAAAGGCAAAAGTATAAGTCGGACTGCATCGAGCCGATGTACAGCGTTGCACCCATGTGGGCGCTGTCCTGCTCCTGCCGACTGACCAGCCCGCCCGAGCGAAACGCCCGAAAACTGCGGAACACCGAAACGCATTCCTCCTTGCGGCATTTGCTGATAAGCAGCGGAATATCCAGCATACCCACCAAGTCATTCACCGCGAGATCTACCCGTTTGAACACCGCCATTTCTTTCATGCACTTGCGGAAAAATTCGTACCAAGTCCGCTTTTGTCCGTCCAGATACGCTTCAAACTGCCGACAGCCTTTGCCGCGCAGTTCGAGCAGCACGCCCATTTCTTCCAGCGGTGAGGTCAGCACCATCACGTCACCAATCCGGTAAGTGCTCGTGTAGCCGTACATTCCACGCGGCTCCTGCACCAGATATTTCATTTTCAGCCGAAGTACATCTTCAATGATGTGCTTCACATCCATTGTTGGAAAGCGGATACGCACATAGTCGAACAGCAGTGTCAGCGGCTCAGGGTGCAGACGAATGAGCGCGTCTTTCAGCCGCTTGCGTACCTTTTGCGGCACGGACTGATTTTCCTGCTCCAATCGGCGGTAATACTCCTCCGTCAGTCCGGCTTCAAGAGCCATATCCTGTTCGGATATGCCAATTTGCATCCGTTTTTCCTGAAACTCCGTTATCCAAGTCCTGTTTTGCAATTTTACCTCCGTTTCTGATTGATTTTGTTCAAAGTTTTGCGCAGTTCGCCTATCTTGTCCGATTTGTACCCCCCTGTTAGATAAAGGGGGTTCCGACGTTCGGGCGCGGCTGGTGCCGCGCCCAACGCACCGTTCCGTGCCGTCGGCTTTCGCGCTGCACGCCGCCGCACGGACGGCGCGAAGGCACAATCAGCAATTTCTCTGCACTTTCCCAATCTCCTGCAAAAAGTCGTATCCCTTCGGCACGATCGGAGTATAAAACTCCGTAATCACCCCCTTTCCGGTATCTGCATAACCTCTGCCCTTGATATTCTTGAAAAAGAACTCCTTTTTCGTTTCGCCAAACATCATACTGTATCCAAGTTCGGACATTCTACCAAGCGCGACACGGAAATTAAACTGGTCGCGGATACCGTCACCGAGATATTTAGCATCCGGGCGCTGACAGGCGAGAATCAGGAAGAATCCCGCCTGCCGTCCCAGCATGACGATCTGCCGCAGCTTATTCAACACATCTTCGCGCTCCCTGCTTGTCAGCATTTCCATGAACGCAACGTACTCATCAAACACGAGAAAATGCGGTGAAAGTCCGAGATATGCATAGTTTTCGCCGGTTTTGTAACCCTCCATGCGTTTCATCTCTGTACTGCGCTCATGCATAGCAGAACAGAAATCCGTAATACACTGCACGATCTCCTCTTTGCGGCTGTACACATTCGGCAGGACGGCGGACAAATCCGCCAAATCAGCGTTTTTCGGGTCAAGAATGTACAAAACTGCATTGCTTTGCAGCAATGCCCGAATCAGCGTCAGGATAAAGTACGTTTTGCCGCCGCCTGTGCCACCCGCGATCAGCATATGCGGCAGGCTGTCAAACTCCCAATAGGTGTTCTGCATGAGCCGCATTTTACCGTGTTCCACGCACACCTCGGAGATTGGGATACGATTGGCGATCATGTCATACAGCAGCGTGTACTCCACAAATCCGTCCAGCAGTTCCCTGCTGATAAGCTCACAATACAGGCCGCTTTCCAGCTTGTTTTCCAAGTGCAGCAGCGGTTCTTGAAACTTTCCGAGCGTAATCTCCGCCGTGATATGCAAAAGCCCGTTTTCCATGCGGTAATACATTCGCGGAAAACGTGCAATCTTCGGTTTTGAACTTGCAGGCAGGTCCTTAAAAAATCCCTCGGACTGTTTGGTGTCGCTCTGCTCATACCACTGGTTTTCCAGTACCATGCGCGCCAGCTTTTGCCGATGGCGCATTTCATTCAGCTTGTCCGGAAACCGGCGGTACAGCAGCCACGCCGTCACGGTACACACTTTTACACCCATGGTCGCGCTGAACAGCAGGTAAGCCACGGACGGACTGCGCCAGTCTGTGCGGATATTCAGCAGTACAAATGTCACGGCAAACACCGCGAACAGCAGGAAAAACACCGTTCGGAACACCAAATCTTTATCGCTCGGGCGAATCCGCCTGCCGCGCTTTCTCCACAGCCTGTGCATTACGGTTTCTTATCCGCCGGAACATCCTTGTGCGGCTGGCTGTTCTGCGCGGGCGTTTTGAGCACCAGATCGTCCGCCTTGATGTACCAGTCTACTTCTGCGCTGTTGCCGAACGTCACATGGGCAATCGCGCCGAACATCGGATTGACCAGTTTCACTTCCGCGTTGTACGCAAAATCGCGCACCGGAACACTTGCCGGAACACTGACCTGAATCATGCGGCCCTGCTTGTCACTTTTCAGATCGTAAGTGCGCTCCTTGACCACATCGGACGGCGTGCCGTCTGCGTTCTCCTCGAACACCTCGCGGCGCATTGCCGAAAAACGCAGCGTGCCGAGCGTTGCTTCATTTTCACCGAAAAAACCATTGCTGAATCTCATAAATCGTACCGTCCTTTCCCGTTTACGCCTTTTCCATATCTTCCGCGTGCAGAATGTAATCCACGAACGCCCGGCCGTTGATAACATAGCCCTCAGCCGTCACCGACGGATTCTTGAGCTTGACCGGCTCCATGTATGCGAACTGTTTCTGACCTGCCGCGCCGTCGATCACGACCTCAATATCATCCGCACGCTGTACATCGCTGAACAGCTTGTAGCGTCGGTACAGCACCTTGGTCTGGGTGCCGTTGCGACGGGTGTCGCCGCGCTTCACCTCGGCCGGACCGCCAAATTCCAGATTGCCGAGCGACTTCGCCATGTTTGGGATAACAAATTTCAGTTCCATAAAAAGACCTCCAAATTCTAATTCATTACTTCCGCGATACCCGCCATCACATATTCTGCGCACGGCAGGGCAATCGAGTTGCCGAGTGCGCGATAACGGGCATGATCGCTGATTTCTTCATCCTTGCAGCCGTACTTTGTCCAGTTTTCGGGCAATCCCATCAGCCGCTCACATTCCAACGGTGTCAGCACACGCAGGAATCCGTCCTGCTCCTCGCCCTCATACCAAAACGAAAACGGCGCCGTTACACTGGCAAGCAGAGTTGGGAACGGTTCTCCTCCTCGTCCGAAGCTGGCACAGAACCCTTTCTGATCTCCGATCTGTGCCATGGTTCGCATCCGCCGGAGGGAAAACGGTCTGACGATGGGTACCTGCCGCCCTGTTTGAGCAGCAGGTACTCCACTTCTGGCGGTGACGGACAGCCCGCCCGGACCGCCAAGCGCAGAAAACGGGAGCACAGTCCGGGGCTTAAATAATACTTCTCCGGCACGCTGGCCTGCAAAATCCGCCACGACGAACACGCGCTTACGCCGCTGTACGAGGGCGGGTTCTCCCCAATACTGGGCGTCCAGCAGTCGCCAAGCGGTATCAGCGCGTCCCCCTCGCACCATTCCGGCGTGTGCCCATCCACAAGAAGGCACTGAAACCTCGGCACCTGTGAACGCACTGAGCATGGCTGCAAAATCCAGCCTGTCATTTGAAGAAAACGCTCCCGCGACGTTTTCCCAAACAGTGAAAGCTGGATACCTGCCGTTTGTTGCATATCTCATCTCCTCGATAATTCGCATTGCCTGATAAAACAGGCTGGATTTCTTGCCCGCAAAACCGTTTCTCGTGCCAATCTGCGACAAGTCCTGACAGGGCGAACCGAATGTAATCACATCGACCGGCGGTATCTCCGCACCGCTGATTTTCGTAATGTCACCCAGGTGCAGCATATCCGGGAATTGCCGTTTGGTAATGGAGATCGGGCGTGCTTCAATCTCGCTCGCCCACACAGGCTCTATGCCGCAGTGTACCGCCGCCAATGGAAACACGCCGATTCCATCAAACAGACTGCCGAGTTTAAGTACGGTCACGCGCATACCTCGTGCGGCCCATCGTGCCGTGGATATGACAGTTGCCGGTGCGGATTTTCTTACCGCGCACACGGGCAAGGCAGTCACAATGCTCGTCCGGGTCCAAGTGTGCGCCGCAGTGCGGACAGGTGTTGTAGTACATGAGTATCCCTCCTATATCCTATACATAAATTGCTCTTGTTTTTTGCGTGCTTGACGGTGGAGGTCGGGCAAGAACTCCAGCCACGATTTCTTTCCGATACCAGCCCATATAAAATTCCTTGAACTTTCTCCTCCCGCACTACTCTCTATAAAGCAAAAGGACCGTCCCTTATCCTTAAGGTCGGTCCTTTTGCTTGTGTCGATCAGTAGCGTATGTCTGCCAAAATGTCTGTCAATTTTCCAAAATTTCAGAAACGAGGGTCTGCAACTATTTTTTTACCTACATTTCAAGCCATCATTATTTAGAGCTTTTTCTGCACTAAAATCGGTAAATGCATATTTTTACTTAAAATATCAGAACTTTTTCGATAGAATCTATACAACATGGCAGCACACTATAACACAGGTCATTTTCCACATATTTGTAACTCTGACTCTGTTTGTGAGGGTTCGAATCCTTCTTCGGCTGCCACCGAAAACCGTCTTTTCTTTGAAAAGACGGTTTTTCTTTTGCCTTTTCATAGTTTTCCTGTGACGGCTATTTGACAGACGGCCTCTCTCCCGATATACTAAAGTATATGTAAAGGAGCGATTACCATGTTTTGCATGAACTGCGGCACGCAGCTGCCGGACGGCGCAAAATTCTGCATGAACTGCGGCACAAAGGTCGGTGAGGTCGGCGCCGGCGCTGTCCCTGCTGGCAAAAAATATCCCTCGTACGCGATGCTGTACCCAGACAGCATGGCTTATCTCGAGTCCCCTGCCTATCAGCGCGAGCGCGGTCTGATGAAGCAGTCCGAGCTTGGCGCGACGCCGTATGCGGGTTTTGACTTTACCAACTATGTTTCGCTCGATGACGGCACGATGGTCGGCTTTGTGTTCGGGCACACCGCGCGTTACCGCGCTGCCGAGAACTTCGGCTACAATCTCTACCGCCTGAATCCGGACGGCACAGCTGTTTTCCTGAATGCCGGCTGCAGACGCGGCGGCTCCGAGCTGTATGTACAGGACGGAAAAGCTCACTGGACGGTGAATGGAGAAACGTTTTCCGCATCTATTTGAGCATTAAGGCACCTGGTATCAGGTGCTCTTATTTTTTGCATATTTTTCGTAAAACCGCTTGACTTGGAGCACACTCCAAGTGATAGAGTTAATTCAGAAAAAAAATATTCAGGAGGAAACCTATGTTTATCGAGAACATCAACGGTCCCGCTGACGTGAAGAAGCTGAACATTGCGCAGATGACCGTGCTTGCGTCCGAAATGCGCGATGCACTGCTGACCAAGCTGAGCCGTCACGGCGGCCATTTCGGCCCGAATTTCGGCATGGTAGAGGCAACCATCGCACTGCACTATGTATTCGAGTCCCCGAAGGATAAGTTTGTATTCGATGTTTCCCACCAGTCCTACCCGCACAAGATGCTGACCGGCCGCAAGGACGCTTTTCTCTACGAGGAGCACTACGACGACGTTTCCGGCTACAGCAGCCCGCACGAGAGCGAGCACGACCATTTCACCATCGGTCACACCTCCACCTCGGTCAGTCTGGCCTGCGGTCTGGCCAAGGGCCGCGACCTCAAGGGCGAGGACGGCAACGTGGTTGCTATCATCGGTGACGGCTCGCTCAGCGGCGGCGAAGCACTGGAAGCGCTCGACTATGCGGCAGAACTGGACGGCAACCTGATCATCCTCGTCAACGACAACGATATGTCCATCGCGGAGAATCATGGCGGTCTGTATCAGAACCTGCGCCTGTTGCGCGAGACGGGCGGCCAGGCAGAATGCAATCTGTTCCGCGCGATGGGTCTGGATTACCGCTTTGTAGCCGACGGCAACGATATTGCTTCGCTTATCGAGGCATTTAAGGCCGTAAAGGACAGCACGCAGCCGGTTGTTGTGCACATCGTCACCCAGAAGGGCAAGGGCTATGCGCCTGCCGAGCAGCACAAGGAGGCATGGCACTACTGTGCTCCGTTCCATCCGGAGACCGGCGAGCCGCTGATGGACATGAGCGGCGAGTGCTACGAGAGCATTACGCTCGACTTTATGATGAAGAAGATGCAGGCTGACCCGTCTGTGTGCATGATCACCTCGGGTACGCCGACCGTGCTTGGCTTCACCGAGGAGATGCGCAAGAAGGCCGGCAGGCAGTTTATCGACGTAGGCATCGCCGAGGAGAACGCAGTTGCGCTGGCATCCGGCATTGCGACAAACGGCGGCAAGCCGGTCTACGGCGTGTACAGCACGTTCATTCAGCGCGCTTATGACCAGATTTCGCAGGACCTGTGCATCAACAGCAACGCGGCTACCATCATCGTTGCATGGGGCTCGGTTTACGGCATGAACGATGTAACGCATCTCGGTCTGTACGACATTCCGATGCTGGCGAACATCCCCAACCTGGTTTATCTGGCGCCGACCACCAAGGAAGAATATCTGGCGATGCTCGACTGGAGCATTGAGCAGAACGAGCATCCGGTCGCTATCCGTATGCCGGGCGGCGAACTGGTTTCCGACGGAAAGGCTGTTGCTAAGGACTTCGGCAGGCTGAACACCTACGAGATTAAGGAGAAGGGCGCAAAGGTCGCTGTCATCGGCCTGGGTTCGTTCTACCCGCTCGGTGAACAGGTGGCGGCGCTCATCAAGGAAAAGACCGGCGTACAGCCGACTCTTATCAACCCGTACTATATCACCGGCGTGGATACTGACCTGCTCGAGAGCCTCAAGGCGGATCACGACGTGGTCATCACCCTTGAGGACGGCGTACTCGACGGCGGCTTTGGAGAGAAGATTGCGCGTTTCTACGGTGACTCCGACATGAAGGTACTGAACTTTGGTCTCAAGAAGGAGTTCCTCGACCGCTATGACGTAGACGAGGTACTGAAGGACAATCACCTCACCGCAGAACAGATTGCGGAGGATGTGGAGAAGGTTCTGTAAGATTTCCTTTCCATTAGGCATTCGGTAACTCTCCTCCGCAGGGCGGGCTGCCCTACGATTCTCTAAACACTGTTGCACATATTTGTGCATGAAAAAACACGAAAGGCTTCGGAGCAATGCTCCGAAGCCTTTCGCGCTGTATGTCAAGTTTGGGGGAGGTTTATGCCAGTCCAAGTTCCTTTACACGAGCCTGTGCCGCTGCCAGACGTGCGATCGGCACGCGGAACGGCGAGCAGGAAACGTAATTCAGGCCAACATTGTGGCAGAACTCGACGGAGGACAGGTCGCCGCCGTGCTCGCCGCAGATGCCGAGCTTGATGTCCGGGCGGGTGCGCTTGCCTTCTGCAACAGCGAAGCGGATCAGGCGGCCTACGCCGTTCTGGTCCAGACGAGCGAACGGATCGGACTCGAGGATCTTCTTGTCGAAGTAGGTCTCCAGAATGCGGCCCACGTCATCACGGGAGAAGCCGTAGGTCATCTGGGTGAGGTCGTTGGTGCCGAAGGAGAAGAACTCCGCTTCCTTGGCCACATCGCCTGCGGTGACTGCGGCACGCGGCGTCTCGATCATCGTGCCGACCATATACTTCATCTTCAGGCCGGACTGCTCGATCAGCTCGTCAGCCTTAGCCTTGATAACCTTCTTTACAAAGCGCAGCTCGTTGATCTCGGATACCAACGGAACCATGATCTCCGGCGTGATATGCAGGCCGTCTTCCTTCCAGACATTGATAGCTGCGGATACGATAGCCTCGGTCTGCATCTCGGCGATCTCCGGATAAAGAACGTCCAGACGGCAGCCGCGGGTGCCCAGCATCGGGTTGAACTCGTGCAGGCTTTCTACCTTGCCCTTGAGCTTCTCAAAGGTTACGCCCATCTCATCGGCCAGCTCCTTGATCTCGTCATCCTCGTGCGGGAGGAACTCATGGAGCGGCGGGTCAAGCAGACGGATGGTAACCGGCAGACCGCCCATTGCGCGGTAAATTGCCTCAAAGTCGCCGCGCTGCATCGGCAGGATCTTGGCCAGAGCGGCCTTGCGCTGCTCGAGCGTATCGGAAATGATCATCTCACGAACCGCCTTGATGCGGGCCGGCTCGAAGAACATATGCTCGGTACGGCAGAGGCCGATGCCTTCTGCGCCGAACTTGCGGGCCTGCGTTGCATCACGCGGGGTATCGCCGTTGGTGCGAACGTGCAGGGTACGAATCTCGTCAGCCCAGCCCATGAAGCGGCCGAAGTCGCCGGTCAGCTCAGCCTCCTGCGTTGCGATCTCGCCGAGGTATACGTTGCCGGTGGAGCCGTCGAGCGAAATAACATCGCCCTCGTGAGCTACGGTGCCGTCGGCGAAGGTCAGGGTCTTATCCTCTTCGGAAACCTTGATGCCGTTTACGCCTGCTACACAGCAGGTGCCCATGCCGCGTGCTACTACGGCTGCGTGCGAGGTCATGCCGCCGCGGGCGGTCATGATGCCCTCGGATACGGCCATGCCGTCGATATCCTCCGGAGAGGTCTCCTGACGGACGAGAACAGCCTTGATGCCGGTCTTGTGGGCCTTGGCTGCATCATCAGCGGTGAAGTAAACAGCGCCGCAGGCTGCACCGGGAGATGCCGGCAGGCCGGTGGTGATCGGCGTAGCTGCCTTGAGAGCTGCCGGATCGAACGTCGGGTGCAGAAGTGCGTCAAGCTGCTTTGCCTCGACCTTCATAACGGCCTGCTCCTTGGTGCAGACGCCTTCGTCTACCAGATCAACCGCTACCTTGAGTGCTGCCTGTGCGGTGCGCTTGCCGTTACGGGTCTGCAGCATGTAGAGCTTGCCGTTTTCGATGGTGAACTCCATATCCTGCATATCGCCGTAATGCTTTTCAAGGCGGCTGGAAATGTCAACAAACTGCTGATAAACCTCCGGCATGGTATCTGCCAGCGCGGAGATCGGCTGCGGGGTGCGGATGCCGGCTACAACGTCCTCGCCCTGTGCATTCATCAGGAACTCGCCGTACAGCTTCTTTTCGCCGGTGGCCGGGTTGCGGGTAAAGGCTACGCCGGTGCCCGAGGTCTCACCCATATTGCCGAATACCATGGACTGTACGTTTACGGCAGTGCCCCAGCTGTGCGGGATATCGTTCATGCGGCGGTAGGTGTTTGCACGCGGATTATCCCACGAGCGGAATACTGCGCGGACAGCCTCCATCAGCTGCTTCTTCGGGTCCTGCGGGAAATCTTCGCCGAGGGACTTCTTGTAGTGATCCTTGAACAGGACGATCAGCTCGGACATATCATCTGCATCGAGCTCATTGTCCATCTTTACGCCCTTTTTGTCCTTAACCTGATCGATAAACTGTTCGAAGGAGGACTTAGGCAGCTCCATAACAACGTCAGAGAACATCTGAATGAAACGGCGGTAGGAGTCGCGTGCGAAACGCGGGTTATTGGTCAGCTTGGCAACTGCTTCGCAGATCTCGTCGTTCATGCCGAGGTTGAGGATGGTGTCCATCATGCCGGGCATGGATGCGCGCGCACCCGAGCGAACGGATACGAGCAGCGGCTTCTCGGGATCGCCGAGGGTTTTGCCGGTAATCTTTTCAAGCTGATCGAGGTAAAGCAGGATCTGATCCTGAATATCCGGATAGATGGTCTTGCCGTCCTCGTAATAACGGGTGCAGGCCTCGGTGGTGATGGTGAAACCCTGCGGCACAGGCATGCCCAGTCCGGTCATTTCAGCCAGATTGGCACCCTTGCCGCCAAGCAGCTCACGCATTTTGCCGTTGCCCTCCGGGAACATGTAAACATACTTTTTCATTTGGGTATTTCCTCCGTTTCGATTGATGCTCTCTCTAATACTCATTCTCTTTATCACGCAAGCACATTATAGCACGTTAGCGGTGAAATATTCCATTGTAGTATTATACCGATTTCCCACGAATATATTGTGCATTTTGACTAATCATGTATTTTTAGCCAAAACTCAAACGTTTGCGTAAAATCTATCTTTTTAATTTATCAGAAATTTTGTCCGAATTTTATTTTATCTTTTCTCGTTTTTCTCGATTTTTATGGCATTTTGGGCGTAAATACGTTTCATGCCTGTCAGCTTTCATTCTATTAGGCGTAATGCACAAATTCCTGCAAAAGAAAATCGACGGTCTGAGGCAGACCGCCGATAGAAGCGAATGAATTGCTGGAAACCACGACGCTGATCGCAGGGATGCCGTCGTAGCTGGTCTCGTAGAGCTTGACCGAATACGGATACGTCGAGGACGAGGTGAACGAGCCGCCGGTGAACTGGTAGAAGGTGTTTTCACCCAGTGCGGCGTAGTAGTGGAGCAGAATCTTGTCGCCGGCTTCTACCTCTTCCCTGTCGTAGTAGTAGGTGGTCGTGGTGCCCTCCCGGATGGTGCCGAGCAGCGTGACACCGGTCACCGTGCCGAAATCCGGCACCGGATAGTGCTTGCTGTAGCAGCGCGATGCATCCGGCTTGTGGTTGCGGTTATACTCGCCGGGAGAGTACGCCGTGCCGTCTCCGATCAGGCTGTTCAGGTAGCGGATCGGCACTGAGTAAGACGGTACGCCGCCGGAATGGCTGCTGACCGTAATGCCGACAACCTTGCCCTCATCGTTGATGAGCGCACCGCCGGAGTTGCCGCTGATGACCTGCGCCGTGCTTTCGATCATCGGTGCAAGGTAATCGTCGTTTTCCGGGTCGGTCACCTTGCCGGTCGTAACCGTTGCGGCGCCGCCGCCCGGGTAACCGAGCGCGTAGACCGTGTCGCCTTCCTCGACCTCGGTGGTAACACCGAGGTACGGCAGCGTGCTGCCGACTACACGGATATGCGCGATGTCCGCGTCCGCGTCAAAGCTGTAGATCGTGACTTCACGCTTGGTGCCGTCGTACATCTCAGCCACAAGGCGGTAAACGCCGTTGACAAGGTGTCCGCAGGTTACAGCATCGCCGCGTGCGCTGAGCACAACGCCGCTGCCGATGCCGAGGATATTATTCTTGTAATCGTAGGCGTACAGCTTGAAAATCGCCGGTACACAGGCACTGAACACCTCGTCCGCCGTCATACCGACATGTGCTTCCACAGTGAAGCTCTGCCGCAGATCCGGCTTTGCCATACGGGTGACGATAGCCGCAACCTCGCTGCGGCGAATGTTGGTATTCGGCTTGAAATCATGCGCGTTGTTGCTGCCCGTGAGTACGCCCGCCCGGTACAGACGGTACACATCAGCGGCATAGCCTGCCGACATGTCAACATCCGCAATCGCACCGTCCGCAATGTCGTTGATCGCGGTCAGGGCGTCCTCCGGCAGCGCGTTTGCAAAGATGGACGCAAACTGTGCTCGGGTCGCCGGCTGATCGTAATCCGCATAAGTCGTGTTAATAATACCATTTTCCAGCGCATACGTCACATACGGCTGATACCACGGACGCGCAGTCTCAAAATCTGTCGTGCCGCTGACATAGGTGCTGTGCAGACACGCCGCCAGCTTGATCGCCTGTGCGATCGTCAGGTTGCTGTTCGGCTTGAACTGGGTGGCGTTTACGCCGTCCACCAGCTTGTATTCATACGCCGCCTGAACATTCTGCGCGTACCACTCGGTTGAGGGCACGTCGGTGAACTGTCCGGCAGGATACGTTGTTTTCGAGGTAAAGTTTTCATAGCCCGCAAAAGCCGCAGGCAACATGCCGACCATCAGCGCAGCCGCTGTGATCAGACTGAGCAATCGTTTTTTCACGAATTGCATTCCTCCCTTTTGAGGCGTGGGTTTGTGGATTGGGATACAGGGCCGCAGAGCGACCCTGCTGAGCTGTCGCGAAACTACAGTTTCGCCGACAAGAGGAACGGACCGTGGGCCGTTCCAAAGTCGTCCGAAAGTTCCTATTCAGAAACTTTCTCCCTCTAGAAGTCAAAAAAGCGTGATACATGCTCCCGCTTTTTTGGCATTTGCGCAGCAAATGCTATTTCATGCGCGCTTCCGCGCGAAACACTTAGAAATACCAGTTAAATAGCATCTCCAGCAAACTGGTTCATATTTACTTAAATATACACCGATTCTGTGAGGAATTGGTGAAATATTTGTAAAAATCGGTTTACAGAACGGTTTGCAAAACTTAGTTCTCGTAAGCGGCTACGATCTCGCCGATATACATGGTGTGGTAGTCGTGATCGCCGTACCACTTGTCCTGCACTTCCTGAGCCATGTCGTCCGGTGCGATGTCGGTCACACCGCGCTTGCGGCAGATGAGTACCAGCTCGGCCTCCTCGAAGGTCGGCTGACCCTCTACGAATACCGGGGTAAGGCCGCTCTCGTGCATCTTATCCATGTCACGGCCGGACTTGGAGCCCATCTTGTTCAGCGCATCACGGTGGCCGTCCTTGAGCACGGTCAGGGTGAAATACTCGCCTGCGTCTACAAACTCCTTGGTGAAGCGGCTCTTGCGGATATAGCAGGTCACACTCGGCTTGCCCCACATAACGCCTACAGCACCCCAGCTTGCGGTCATGGTGTTCCACTTGTCCTCAGTGCCTGCGGAAATCAGCATCCACTTCTGACCGATCAGATCGAACGGATTGAAAGACTTTTCGGCAATGTTGATCTTCTTCATGATATGTTACCTCCTAAGAGAATTGTTTAGCAAATTGAGAATGGAGAATTGAAAATTGAAAATTAGCGCTATCAGCGCTATCCTTGCACGAGTCCCGTCCGCGCTGCGCTGGTATCGCGCAAGGATAGCGACATTCTCCATTATCCATTACTGCTGCTTATCCAGCGGCATTGTGCGGCGCAGCTTCATCTCCTGCCAGTCCTCACGCGAGATGAGGATCTGGCGCGGCTTCGAGCCTTCGGACGGGCCGATGATACCGCGGTCCTCAATCTGGTCGATGATACGCGCGGCACGCGAATAGCCCAGCTTCAGACGGCGCTGCAGCATGGATGTGGACGCCTGACGGCAGTCCATGATGACCTCGATGGCCTCCTCGATGAGTTCATCCTCATCGTCGCCCGGGTCGTTCGTGCCGCTGCCGCCGCCCTTGTTATTGCCTACCTGCTCGGCCTGCTGCTCGATGTGCTCGAGGATTTCCTCGCTGTACTCGGCGGTGCTGGTCTCCTTGATGCGGGCAATAACAGCTTCGATCTCCTCGTTGGAGATAAAGCAGCCCTGTACACGGGTCGGCTTGCCCTCACCGAGCGGCGCATACAGCATATCGCCCTTGCCGATCAGCTTTTCCGCGCCGGTCGTATCCAGAATGATACGGGATTCGATCTGGCTGGCTACCGCAAACGCGATACGCGACGGGATATTTGCCTTCATGATACCGGTGATAACGTCAGCCGACGGACGCTGTGTTGCTACAACAAGGTGCATGCCTGCGGCTCGCGCCTTCTGCGCGATACGGCAGATGGAGTTCTCGACTTCCTTGGCAGCGACCATCATCAGGTCGGCCAGCTCATCGATGACGATGACGATCTGCGGCAGCACCTGATACTGCTCGGGATGACCGTCCTCGGTCTGCTCTGCTTTGGCCTTTTCGGAACGCATGAGGTCGTTATAGCCGACCAGATTGCGCACCTGATGGTCCGCGAACAGCTTGTAGCGGCGTTCCATCTCACCGACCGCCCAGTTGAGCGCACCGGCGGCCTTTTTCGGGTCGGTAACGACCGGAATCAGCAGGTGCGGAATGCCGTTGTAGTTGCCCAGCTCAACCATCTTCGGGTCCACCATGATGAGGCGGACCTCCTCCGGCGTGGACTTGTACAGCAGCGAAATCAGCATGGAGTTGATGCACACCGACTTACCGGAGCCGGTGGTGCCGGCAATCAGCATGTGCGGCATCTTGGCAATGTCACCGATGACCGGCTTGCCGGTGATGTCCTTGCCAACGGCAAAGGACAGGCGGCTTTTCGCATTCGCGAACGCCGGAGAACCGATACACTCGCGGATAAAGACGGTATTGACCGTCTTGTTCGGCACCTCGATGCCGACCGCGACCTTATCCGGGATAGGCGCGATACGCACGTTCGCCGCACCGAGCGACAGCGCAATGTCGTCCGACAGGGCGGTGATGCGCGAGATTTTGATGCCGCGCGGGATGGTCAGCTCGAACCGGGTGACGGACGGGCCGCGCACGATGCCGATGATCTGCGCCTCGATGTTGAACGAGTCGAGCGTATCGAGCAGGCACGCCGAGCTTTCGCGCAGCTCGGCTTCTGCGCCCGCGACAGAGGCGTGCTTGCCCTGTGTCAGCAGGTCGATCGGCGGGTAGTCGTAGACCGGCATGGGCGCTTTCTGGCTCTCGTCGATGGCGATATTCATGGCTTCCTGCTCGGTCTCCGAGATGTTCTCGGTCTTTTTCGACTTGGATGCCGGTGCAGGAGCCGCCTCATGCTCCGGCTCGGAAACATGCGCCGATTCTTCCTCCGGCTGCTTGTTTTCGACCAGATCCATAATGCTTCCGGCTTTTTTCTTCACGTTATCACGCAGTGAGCGCAGATATTCGTCCGGTGCGATGGCCTTGCCCTTGCGCTTTCGCGGGTCGATCAGTTCCTCGCCCGGCTTATCCTCTCCGGGCGGGTCAGTGTCGATTGGGATGTCAAAGTCGGATTTACGGTGTGCGCGGCGTTCCTCTCGGCGCTGTGCATGCGCAGCTGCCGCCTCATGGATGTTCGGCAGCTGGAGAGGTGCTTCGTAGCGCTCGCGTTCCTCCTCGTCCTCGTATTCGTACTCGGGCGGACGAACCATGTCGTACAGCGCCTGCGGCGTAATCCGGCAGGCCACCAACAGCGACACGATGAACAGCACCAGCAGGATGAGCAGTGCGCCGATGGACGAGAGCGCCCACTCGAGCAGGATGTACAGACCGCCGCCCAGCAGACCGCCGGACGAGCCTTCCATGCCGGTAGAGAGCAGACCGCTGAGCGTGCTCATGGACAGGTCGTACTCATTTGCACACGAAAAGGCGTGAATGATACTGCCGATCAGCAGCGGCATGAGCGCGATACACGTTCCGCGCAGGCGCACGGGACCCTTGGGACGCGCAAACAGCAGCACGGCGATGCCGATCAGCGCAAACGGCATGACATACGCGCCCTTGCCGATGAGCGCACCGATGCCGCGGTGCAGCCACTTGAGCAGCACGCCGTCGATCGGCAGGATCGACAGCAGGCACAGCAGACCGACAATGCCCCAGATTGCGCCCCAGACCGGACGGGACAGGATCGGACCGAGTTCCTCCGGCTGCGGCTGTGCCGCACGCTTGCCCTTGGGCGCGCTTTTTGTCGATTTTTTAGTTGTGGTTTTCCTTGCAGCCAAAACTTCTATCCTTCAACTTTCTTTGTGATTCAATCTGACGGCGTTCTGCGCCGTTTTTCCGCTTTCTGCGGATACTCTGCAAGTATATTATAGCATAGAAATCCGGTTTTTACCACTGTTTTTCCGGAAAACAGCGGCCGGTCTGCTCGTTTAGCCGTTCTCTGCGATGATGCGGTCGATGGCGGCTGCTACGCCGTCCTGGGCGTTGGTGAGCGTCTCGCGCAGGCACAGATTTTTAACGGCTGCGCTTGCGTTTCCCATCGCGATCGGGAGGGCTACGGCGTTCAGCATTTCAAGGTCGTTTTCGCTGTCGCCGATGGCCGCGGCGTGTTCGAGGTCGGTACCCAGCTCGCGGCACAGCATGCCGAGGGCAACGCCCTTGTCCGCGGCCGGCGTGATGACCTCGAGGTTGTCGGTCGCGCTGCTCATCACGCGGATACCCGGAATCTGTTCCAGCTGCGCACGGGCGCGCACGAGCATGACCGGGTCCTGACTGCGGATGAACATTTTATCGACCGAAATGTGGTTTGTGGCAATATATTCCGCAACAGACGGCACAACTTTTTTCGCGCTTAAATAGCCTTCATTCGACTTATACTTGCCAAATTCGATATCATCATACGGAGTAATGAGCAACGTCTCCCCTACATACACCATCGTGATCATGCCGATGCGCTCCACCACGGCAGACGCACGCACGGCAGCTTCCCACGGCATGGACATACGCATGGTGCAGCGCTCCTGCGACACGCTCGACAGCGTCGCGCCGCCCGAGGTGACCATCTGGTCATCCGTGCCGAGCATGAGTGCAAAGTCGCGTGCCTCACCGCAGATTCGTCCGGTGGAGACCACAACATGAATACCGCTCTCGCGAGCACGGCGCACGGCATCGGCGGTCGCCGGAGAGACCTGATTCTGCGGATTGAGCGCAGTTCCGTCTAAATCGAGCGCGATAAGGTCGATTTTTTTCATCTTCTTTCCTCCTGATACTGGCGCTGCTGCGCCGCATATTTTCCATCTTATTCAGCATACCGCAGCTGGGCAAAAATTGCAAGTAAATAAAAAATCGAACATTTGTTCTTGACAAATTCGGATTTTGCTCCTATTCTATGGCTCATCGAAAGGAGGTGAGGCCATGTGCAGCGAAAACGAAAAGCCGGATCGGCTGATCCGCATGCTGTACGACATCGCGGACGATGCGGAAGCGCCCGCGAACAGCCGGCTCAGCGCAATCAAGGAAATTCTCGACCGGACGGTCGGCAAGGGCGTGATGCTGGGCGGCGAGCAGACCGAAGCTCAGCCGGTGGAGATCGTGTTTCGGATCGTAGACGATACGAATTCCCCGTAACACGGCGGCAAGCGGCGTTCATGCAGTCGGACACGCTCGAAACACTGTTCGGCGGCGCGGCAGGCGGCGGCAAAAGCCACGGTCAGCTGCTCGATGCTTTGCGGTTTGCGGTTTGCTATCCGGGTTCGCGGCAGCTCATGCTGCGAAGGACCATGCCGGAGCTGGAGCGCTCGCTTGTACCGGCGGCTTTGCGGCTGTATCCGCAGTGCATTGCCAAATACAAGGTGAGTGAGCACCGGTGGGATTTTGCAAACGGTTCGGCGCTGGAATTCGGGTACTGCGATGCGGAAAGCGATGTGACCAGATACCAGAGCGCGGAATACGATGTCATCCGGTTCGATGAGCTGACACATTTCACCGAAAGCCAGTTCACCTATCTGCTGTCGCGTATCCGCGGCACGAACGGATTCCCCAAGCAGATCAAGGCGACGACCAATCCCGGCGGTGTCGGTCACCAGTGGGTCAAGAGCCGGTTTATCGACTCCATGCCGCCGGACACCGTGCGCGAGTTCGACGGCGGCACGCGGCTGTTCCTGCCCGCAAGACTAGGCGACAACCCGTTTCTCCGCAAGGCGGATGCAGGCTACGAGAAACGCCTGAAGCTGCTCTCTCCCACCGACCGGAAAGCACTGCTCGACGGCGTGTGGGAACTGAACGAGGGACAGTATTTCAGCGAATTCTCACGCGACCTGCATGTTGTAAAGCCGTATGCCATCCCGCACGACTGGCGGCGCTGCCTGACCATCGACTACGGTCTGGATATGCTGGCAGCGCTTTGGATCGCGCAAAGTCCGGACGGGCACAGCGTGGTCTACCGCGAACTCTACCGTCCGGGACTCATCATTTCGGAAGCAGCGGCGCAGATGCTTGCCTGTGAGACGGCGGGAGAACACATCGACTGCCGTCTCGCGCCGCCCGATCTGTGGAACCGACGGCAGGAAACCGGCAGAAGCGCGGTAGAACTGTTCGCGGACAGCGGACTGGATTTTGTCAAAAGCAGCAATGAACGTGTCGCCGGATGGCTGGCGCTGCATGAGCTGCTGCAGCCGCGCAAGGATACGGACGGCGCCGTTCGTCCCAGGCTGACAATTTTCGACACCTGCCACAATCTGATCCGCACGCTGCCTGCACTGCAGCACGACAAGCGCAATCCGTCCGACACAGCGAACACGCCGCACGAGCTGACCCATGCGCCGGATGCGCTCCGCGGGTACGCCGCGACCATTTATGAGCCGGTTAAGGCTATGCCGCAGTCGGCGTATGACTGCGAAGTAGGAGAATTTCTCAGGTTTTGACTGAAAGGAGGCATTATGGAAATTTTATGTTACGCGCTGTCTGCGGCGGTGCTGGTTTTGACCGGTGCAGTCATCTCCGGCGGTGTGGTTCTGCCGCGGCGTTTGCCGAAGGAGCACACGGCAGAATCTACGCCGGAGGATACGCTCAGCCGCAATCTGGCGGCGCTGATGAACTACGGACGAGAGGAGGACAACGATGAAATTTGATCCGTCACCGACGGCAATCTGGAAGAAATATGAGCGCGACCGCGACTACAAGCGCTCAATCGGTTTATACGACCGTGTTCGACGCAACGAGGCGTTTTACCTCGGCAGGCAGTGGGAGGGACTGCGCGTGCAGTCCCTCGACCCACTGATCTTTAACGTGCTGCGCCGCTGTGTCAACCTGTTTGTGTCCATGCTGGTCTCCGACGATGTGGCGGTACGCGCCCAGCCGTTCGACATGGACAAGAACGGTCGGCAGACCGCGCATGTGCTCGAGCGTGCGTTTGCATCCGCGATCGAGCGTTCGGGTGTCAAGGCACTCGGCCGCCCACTGCTGAAAAACGCCTGTGTGGACGGCGATGCATGCTTCTACATGCACTTTGATCCGGCGCTTGAGACCGGTCAGGCGGTTAAGGGCGATATTGCGGTGGAGCTGATTGATTCCACGAACATCTGCTTCGGCAACGCCGCCTGCGATGAGGTACAGCGCCAGCCGTACATTATCATTGCCATGCGGCGCGACGCAGATGAGGTGCGGCAGGAAGCGCGCGCCAACGGCATCCCTGCGAGCGACGCGGAAGCCATTCGGCCGGATGACAGCGGCGAATACCATCGTTACCGCACCTCGAGCGACAGCGACCGCGTGACCGTGCTGCTGCACATGCGCAGGACCGAGAACGGCATTGCCTTCTGCAAGACCACGCGAAACGCGGTCGTAATGCGCGAAAAGGTGCTTCCCTATCGGCTGTATCCGGTGACGCACCTTTGCTGGAACCGCGTGCGCGGCTCATGCCACGGCGAAAGTCCGCTGACCGAGGCGATTCCGAACCAGATTGCCATCAACAAGCTGTACTCAATGTACGTCCAGTGCATCAAGCAGGTGGCGTTCCCTAAGATCGTGTACGACATGACGCGGTTCCCGAACGGCTGGTCGAACGACGTCGGCAAGGCGATTGGCATGCGCGGCAACCCGAATGAAGCGATCGCTGCCGCATTCCGCGCACCGGATATCTCGGCACAGGTGCTGCAGCTGCTCAAGCAAATGATGACCGATACCGCGGAGCTCATGGGCGCAAGCGAGGCCGCACTCGGCACGGTCAATCCGGACAACACCTCGGCGATTATCGCGGTGCAGAACGCAACGGCAGCGCCGCTCGAGCTGACCAAAATGGAGTTCTACCGCTTTACCGAAGACTGGGCGCGCGTGTTTCTCGATCTGATGGGCGCGCACTACGGCGTGCGCACGCTCGTTCTGCCGAACGAGGACGGCGGCGAACCCGAAACATGCACGTTCGACTTCTCCGCACTCGCCGGACAGGACATGCGCCTGCAGGTGGATGTCGGCGCGGCAAGCTACTGGTCCGAAACCATGCAGACGATGACAAACGATCATCTGCTGGAGAGCGGCGTTATTTCCGACCCGCTCGTATATCTGGAAAACGTACCGGATTATCAGGTACGCGGCAAACACGATCTGCTGCACGCACTTCGCGTACAGCGACAGCAGCAAAAGGAGGCAAACAGTAATGCAGAAAACCACAGTGAATCCCAATCCTGAGCAGGAAATGACGGTCAATCCGTTCGCACAGGAGCAGGCGGCGGAAATCCAGCCGCAGGAAAATGCGCAGACCTATCCGGTCGAGGTGGACGGCGAGGTGGTCGAGCTGACGATGGACGAGCTGCTCGAAGCCGCAGCGCAGGGACTTTCCAAGCGCAACGCCTACATCCGCCGCAACCGCGCGGCAAACGCGATGCCGAACGGCCAGATCTACGCCGCTTTCGTCGAAGAATATCCCGATGTCCGTCCCGAGGACATTCCGCAGCAGGTATGGGAGTGGGCGCAGCAGGAAGGCTCGCTCGTGTCCGCGTACCGCAAGTGGGAGATTGCCGAACTGAGAGACGAACTGGCAGCGCTCGAGATGAATCAGAAGAACCGCCGTGCGGCGGTCGGTCCGGCGCAGTCGGACGGGGAACCCGTGGGGGTAGACCCGGTTACGCTCGCTTTGCTCGGCAAGTAACTTTTGCTGAATTGAAAATGGAAAATGGAAAATTACCGCGTTCATTCTCCATTATCAATTATCAATTTTCCATTACTACACGATTGAACATTTATATAGGAGGTAAATTTTATGGCTATCAATCTCGCAAGCAAATATTCCGACCAGATTGCAGAGGTATTCACCCGTGCGTCCTTCATCAAGGGCAAGACTGCCGAGACGTATGACCTGACCGGCGTGAAAACGCTCAAGGTTTACACCCCGATCACCGTCGAAGAGGTCGATTACGACCGTGACGGCGGTCTGAAGCGCTACGGCGATGTGACCGAGATGCAGGATGTGGTGCAGGAACTGACCATGACGCAGGACAAGGCGTTTACCCTGACCATCGACAAGGGCAACAACCTCGATCAGAATCTGGTCAAGAATGCCGCCGACATGCTGCGCCTGCAGCTGAACGAAAAGTCCACACCGGCGGCGGACAAGTATGCATTCAAGCGCTTCGTCACCATGGCGGGCAGCATTGTGGAAAGTGCAAAGCCGACCAAGGCGAATATCATCAGCAAGATTGCGGATGCATCGCAGGCACTTGACGATGCGCTTGTGCCGGACGACAACCGCTATCTGTACCTGACCAGCGAAATGTACAAGCTGGTGTGCACCTCGGACGAGTTTGCCGGTGTAGACGTGCTGGCGCGTCAGTCCATCGCCAAGGGCGTGTGCGGCGAGGTATTCGGCATGAATGTCGTCCGTGTTCCCAAGAGCTATCTGCCGGAGGACGTGTACTTCCTCGTTGCACACAAGGATGCCGTGCTCATGCCGTACAAGATTGCGGATGCCAAGGTGCATGAGGACCCGGTCGGCGTGTCCGGTGCACTGATCGAGGGCCGTCACTACTACGACGCATATGTGCTCGGCGCAAAGTGCGGCGGCGTGTATGCACTGGTCGATGAGGACTGCCGCTCGAGCGCACCGACCATCAGTCAGGGCAAGATTACCGCGTTCGGTAAGGTGCGCTACACCCTGGACGGCTCGGATCCGCGCTACTCGGATTCCGCGAAGGATTACGTTGCCGGCACTGTGCTGACGCCGGAGACCGGCTGCAAGATCCGCGCATACTGCGTGCAGTCCGGCGCGTATCCGTCCGAGGTAGCGGAAGGCTAAGGCAACACCGCACAATTAAAGCTACGGCGCTTTGCGGAAATTTTATGTCCTGACTTTGTTGTGATTTCACGGTAATACATCAAGTATTACCGCAAAACCGCGCCTTGTCAGCACGCAAAATTTGCTCGCAAATCGCTCTTGTTCAATTATGCGGTATTGCCCTAAATTCAAATAGCAGATAAGAGTTAGGAGTGAGGAGGTAGGAGGTTTTCTTCGTTTACTCCCCACTCCTGCCTTCTAACTCTTCACTGTATCCAATAAACTCATCACAAAGGAGGTAACCCTATGACCGGAACCGAATGCTTTCGTGCAGCGCTGAATATTTTATCCGAAACACCGGACAGCGGTGTGTATTACGAGCAGTTTGCGCTCGGTGCGCTCAACCAGCTGTTAGCGAACAGCCTGCGCGAGATGAACGCAGAACGTGCGTCTGACGGCAAAGACGTGCTGCTTGTGCCGCCGCGCATGACGGCGCTGACCGAGGAGCTGCCCGCCGGCGACTGGCTGGCGCGCGAATGTTTTCCGTACGGACTGGCGGCGCTGCTTGTCGCGGATGACGACAAGGCCAAGTTTAACTGGGCGGCAACCGAGTACAGCGAACGCCTGCTGAGTCACTGTCCCGCGCAGTTTACCGCCGTGCAGGAGATGATTTAATGCGAAGCTATGAATTTCCCTATCCGGAGGCCGAGCAGCAGACCGTGGTCAGCCGGTTCGGCGGCATCGACTGCCGCACGCATCCGACCAAGGTTTCCCTCTCCCGCTCGCCGGATATGCAGAACATGATCTGCGACCAGAACGATTTTCTGGTAAAGCGCACCGGATGGCGCACACAGGCGCAGTTTAACGCACCCATCTACGGGTTATTCGCCATGCCGGATGGTGTGGGCTGTGCCGTTCATGCGGGTACGAAGCTGTATTTTCGGGCGCCGGACGGCACGCAGACCGAGCTGTGCGCAGACATGAACGAGGCGTTTTCCCAGTCGTTTACGATGAAGGGTGTGCTGTACCTGATGGACGGCAAAACCTATCGTGCGGTGCGCAAAAGCAGCAAAAACACGGCCTGGGAAGCCGTTTCCGTATCCGGCACAGCCTATGTGCCGACCACGACCATCTCTGCGGCGCCGACCGGCGGCGGCACCAGCTACGAGGCGGTAAATCTCTTGACGCCTAAGCGCATCAACACCTTTATCGGTGACGGCACAGCGACCCAGTTCAAGGTGGACGCGACCGACCTCGACGAAACAGCTGTTACGGCTGAGGTCAACGGCTCGGCGGTTACCGTTTCGGCGGTCAACCGCTCGACCGGTCTGGTAACGCTGGCCGCTGCTCCGGCAAACGGAAACGGTCTGGCAAATGTGTCCATCGCGTTTGCCAAAACCGTCAGCGGACACGCGGACAAGATCAACAAATGCCGCTTTGCCGGGCTGTACGGCGGCAAAAACGACACGCGCGTGTTCCTTTCCGGCAACCCGGATGAGCCGGACTGTGACTGGCAGAGCGGCCTGTACGACCCGACCTACTTCCCGGACACCGGCTACACCCGCATGGGTACGGACGCATCTGTGATCGTCGGCTATCTCAAGCAGTACGAAAGTCAGGTCGTGGTCAAGTCTGGCGGCGCACAGGAGGCAACCAGCTATCTGCGCACCTACATGATGGCGGATGACGGTTCTGCGCTGTATCCGCTCAAGCAAGGTGCGCAAGGTGAAGGCGCGATTTCAAGCCGCTGCTTCGCCGTGCTGAACGACCTGCCGCTGTATCTCTCGGCAAGAGGTGTGCAAGGCGTGTACGGCACCGCCGTTGCCGAACAGCGAACGATCCGCTCGGTATCCGATGCCATTGTGCCGAAATTATCGCAGGAGGCCGACCTCAAAAACGCCTGTGCGGTGGTATTCGAGGGCAAATATTATCTGGCAGTAAACGGACACATTTATGTCGCGGACGGCTCTCTGACCGAGGAAAACGGCGATCCGGCGTGGTTTTTCTGGGTCAATGTGCCTGCACAGTGTCTGGCGGTGCTGAACGGTCAGCTGTGGTTCGGCACGGCAGACGGCCGGCTGTGCCGCTTTGCCAAAAGCGAGGAGGAGCACGCCTATCTTGATGACACGGCGGCGATTGCCGCGTACTGGCGCACGCCTACCCTGCCGCTCTCCGACTGGAGCCGCTTCAAGACCGTGCGGGACGTGATTCCGACGCTCATGCCGCATTCGCGCTCGGGCGCGACCGTGCAGTACGAGAACGAAAACGGTGCCCAGCTTGCGCTTTCCCGCAATATGGACCTGTTTTCCTTCCGCACACTGGACTTTTCACGGTTCTCCTTCCGGTGCATTCCGGGCGCCGTGACGTACCGTACCCGATGGAAGCAACACCGCAGTCCTCTGTTTGCCGTACGCATCGGCAACGACCGGCCGGATGAGCCGTTTGGTCTGCTCGCGCTCACCATCCGCTGGACACAGGGTCAGACCGTAATTTAGAAAGGAGGATTCCCCTTTGGCAATCATCAAATCAACTTCCGCGCGCCGAACATCAACCGTAAAGTCAGCCGCGTCCAAGTCAGCTTCGTCTAAGACGGCGGCAAGCAAATCGACGTCAAGCACGTCCTCCGGCACGCTCAATTCCAACGGCTATCGCGACAATTTTGACTACTCGGCGGCGATCGCCGGCACGACTGATTCAGCGAAACGCCAGCAGCTGCTGAGCGAACGTCAGAACAAGATTGACTCGCTCGGTCTCGGCGGCAAGGTTGCATCCAACGACGCGGTTTCGACGTGGAACGGCACCTACCGTCCGTACTCGGTTTCAAGCACAACAACCGGCGCAAACCGCGTCAGCAGCCTGTATGATGCGGCGGAAAATGCCCGTTTCAAGCGATTTGAGACCGCCCGCAGCCGCATTGCAAGGCAACTGGAGAGCAATCTCGCATCCATCGAGAACGACTACGCCGCCGGTATGCGTCAGACCGACATCAATGCCCGACAGTCCGCGGTGAACAACGAGGAAAAGCTGGCGGCACTCGGACTTAACATGGGCGCACGCGGGCAGGCAGCCACCAGCGGCATGGCGGAGACCAGCCGCATTGCAGTGGACAACCGGTACCGCAGCGACCTGAATTCGCTTGGGCAGGCGCGTCTGTCCGCGCGTGCGGCAGCGCAGAATGCTGCCGATGAACAGACCGCAGCCGCCGAGAGCAGCTACTATACCGCATCGGAAAATGCGGCGCTCCAGCAGGCGCAGGCGGCACTGAGCCAGTTTAACGCCGACCGCGACTACGGCTTGTCCGTAGCCGGTCTGACCGGCTTCCTGAACGGCACGCCGACGCTGAACTGGCGCAATTATCAGCTGAATGTCAGCAGTGCGGCCGCGAATGCACAGACCCGTGCCTACGAGCAGGCGCTTGAGCGCTGGAAAACCAGCGGATACGTTCGTCAGGGTGACGCGGCTATCCTCGGTGTGCCCGCCGGAACGCCGACCGCCGATGTCAGCTACAAGAACGCAGTGCTCGCGCTGCAGCGATGGAAGAACGGCTACGGCGGCTGATTTTTTTCAAGCCGCGTCTGTCCGAAAAAATAAATCACCTCTGCGCACAAGGCACAGAGGTGATTTATGATAAAGAAATGAAAATGTGAGCAATTTTATCCAAAAAAGCCAGATTCTCTGTTTCAGCACAGAGAATTCGCTATGCTATTGCATATATGATAGCACAGGTTTGTCCATCCGTCAACTCAAGCGCAAGAATTTACTATATAATATTCGCAAGAAATTGCTATAAAAAACCGCACGCAAAAGCGTGCGGTTTTCTCATATTGCAGTATCGGTAAGGACGGAGACTTACTTGTTCTTCAGGTTGAAGAAAGCCTTCTTGCCCAGGAACTGTGCAACGTCCTCGCCCAGCTCTTCCTCGATGCGGAGCAGCTGGTTGTACTTTGCAACACGGTCGGTACGAGACGGAGCACCGGTCTTGATCTGGCCAGCGTTCAGTGCAACAGCGATATCAGCGATGGTTGCGTCCTCGGTCTCGCCGGAACGGTGGGATACAACTGCGGTGTAGCCTGCGCGGTTAGCCATCTGGATAGCGTCCAGGGTCTCGGTCAGGGAGCCGATCTGGTTAACCTTGATCAGGATGGAGTTAGCAACGCCAAGCTCGATGCCCTTGGACAGACGAGTGGTGTTGGTTACGAACAGGTCGTCGCCAACCAGCTGGATCTTGTCGCCCAGAGCCTTGGTCAGCATAGCCCAGCCTTCCCAGTCTTCCTCTGCCATGCCGTCCTCGAGGGAGATGATCGGGTACTTCTCAGCGAAGTTCTTCCACATCTTAACCAGCTGCTGCTGAGTCAGCTTCTTGCCGGACTTCGGCTGGATATAGCACTTCTCCTCGTCGTTCCACCACTCGGAGGAAGCAGCGTCGATCGCGATCATGAAGTCCTCGCCCGGCTTGTAGCCAGCTTCTTCGATTGCCTGAACGATAACCTTCAGAGCGTCCTCGTCCTTCTTCAGGTTCGGAGCGTAGCCGCCCTCATCGCCTACACCTGCTGCCGGAGTGCCGTTCTCCTTCAGGGTGGTCTTCAGCTGATGGAATACCTCTGCACAGCGGCGCAGAGCCTCGCGGAAGGACGGAGTGGAAACCGGCATGATCATGAATTCCTGAATCTCAACGTTGTTGGTAGCGTGTGCGCCGCCGTTGAGGATGTTCATCATCGGCATCGGCAGGGTCTTAGCGTTGCAGCCGCCGATGTAGTTGTACAGCGGCAGGCTCAGAGCCTCTGCAGCAGCCTTGGCAACAGCCAGGGATACGCCGAGGATAGCGTTTGCGCCGAACTTGGTCTTGTTCGGGGTGCCGTCAGCCTCGATCATAGCCTTGTCGATTGCCTGCTGGTCGAGAGCGTTCATACCGATAACAACTTCAGCGATCTCGCCGTTTACAGCGTCAACAGCCTTGAGTACGCCCTTGCCGTTGTAGCGGGACTTGTCGCCGTCACGCAGCTCGCAAGCCTCGAAGATACCGGTAGAAGCACCGGACGGAACAGCAGCGCGGCCCATGTATGCGCCGGTGTCGCCCTCAACGTAAACCTCAACCTCAACGGTCGGGTTGCCGCGGGAGTCCATAACTTCGCGGCCGATTACATCAACAATTTCAATGTAGCCCTTCATAATTCTTTCTCCTTCTTATTATAAAATAAAATGGTTGGCTATCTAAACAGCAAAATGCCGAAAGTAGCACTTTGCTGCGCCGCGCGCACGCGACGATAAAATTCCCCATAAAAGTCCAGCTCTGCCGGACTTTTATACCACTGCTTCGGGACACGTGTCCCGAACCGTCTTTGCCGTGCAAAGATGAGGGGGATATCCGAAAAAGTTTCCTTGGGAACTTTTTCGGTATCTAAGGGGGACAGCGTCCCCCTTGGAGACTTACCTAATAAGCAGACTGTGGCCCGTCATCTCTGCAGGCTGCGGAATGCCCATCATGTCCAGCATGGTGGGAGCCAGATCAGCCAGTACGCCGCCTTCTGCCAGCTTGCCCTCGTGACCGACCATTACGAGCGGCACCGGGTTAGTGGAGTGTGCGGTGAACGGAGTCACGCCGTCAGCGTCGAGCATCTGATCGACGTTGCCGTGGTCGGCGGTGATCAGGCACTGGCCGCCCATCTTGAGGATGGCGTCAACGACCTTGCCTACGCCGTCATCGGTAGCCTCGATAGCCTTGACTGCAGCCTCGAATACGCCGGTGTGACCTACCATATCGCAGTTTGCGAAGTTGAGGATAACAACGTCGTACTTGCCGGACAGGATGCGCTTTACGCACTCCTCGGTAACGGCAGGCTCGCTCATCTCCGGCTGGAGATCATAGGTTGCAACCTTCGGGGACGGGATCAGCGCACGATCCTCGCCCGGATACTCCTTCTCAACGCCGCCGTTGAAGAAGAACGTAACGTGTGCGTACTTCTCGGTCTCGGCAATGCGGAGCTGGGTCATACCCAGATCGGAGATATATTCGCCGAACGTGTTCTTCAGGCTCTGCGGCTTGAAGGCGATCTCCACGCCCGGAATAGTAGCATCGTACTGCGTCATGCAGACGTAGTGGATCTTAGGCTGTACGCGCTCAAAGCCGGTGAATTCCGGATCAACGAATGCACGGGTGATCTCACGCGCACGGTCGGGACGGAAGTTTGCGAAGATGATCGCGTCATCGTCCTTGACGGTTGCGCCCTCGGTAACGATAACCGGAACAACGAACTCGTCGGTTACGCCGTTTGCGTAGGACTGCTCCATAGCCTCGTGTGCGGTAGCAGCGTGCTCGCCTTCGCCGAGTGCGATAGCGTTGTACGCCTTCTGTACGCGATCCCAGCGGTTATCACGATCCATTGCGTAGTAACGGCCGGATACGGTTGCGATGCAGCCGACCTCGACAGCGTCGATCTTGGCCTGCAGGCGGTCGATATACTCGATACCGGACTGCGGCGGCGTGTCGCGGCCGTCCATGAAGCAGTGGAAGCAAACCTTGCGCAGACCATTGCGGCGTGCCAGCTCGAGCAGCGCAAACATGTGGTCAATGTGGGAATGCACACCGCCGTCAGACAGCAGACCGAAAATGTGCAGGGTGGAATCAAACCACTTGCACTGGTTGATCGCGCTCATCAGAGCCGGATTCTCAAAGAAATCGCCGTCCTGGATGGCCTTGGTGATGCGGGTCAGCTCCTGATATACAATGCGGCCTGCACCGATGTTGGTGTGGCCAACCTCGGAGTTGCCCATCTGGCCGTCCGGCAGACCAACGTCCAGACCGGATGCACCGATATAGGTGAGCGGGTTCTCTGCGAAAATCTTATCGAGATTCGGCTTTTTAGCAGCCTCAATGGCGTTGCCCTTGGTCTCCTCGCGGTGGCCGAAGCCGTCCATGATGATCAGAGCGGTCGGCTTCTTCGGGCCCTCTGCCTTCTTGGCAGCAGCGGTGGCTGCCTTGGGCTTGCGGCCGCGCTTGGCTGCCGGCTTTTTCGCCTCAGTCTTGGCTGCAGTTGTCTTTGCCGCAGCGGTCTTGCGGGTACGCTTTGCCGCCGGCTTTTTTGCAGGAGCCGGATCTGCCAGAACATTAACCGGTGCAGAAGTCTTGATCTCGACTACCTCTACCTCCGGCATGCCCGGCATAGTGGTTTTTTTCATACTGATAAAACTCCTTTACAGAAGCGAACGATAAGAGAATAAAAGGGGACACGATATCACCATGTCCCCCTCCGCAAAACGGTGAGGGAGCGTTTCCCTTTCCCGTATCCTTATCTTACTGGTTAGCTGCTTCTACGATGGTAGCGAAGTCAGCGCTCTTCAGGGAGGCACCGCCGATCAGGCCGCCGTCAACGTCCGGCTGAGCCAGCAGCTCGGAAGCGTTCTTTGCGTTCATGGAGCCGCCGTACTGGATGGTGATGCCGCGTGCAGCGCGTGCGCCGTACTTCTCGCGCAGGCAGTCACGGATAGCGGAGCAAACCTCGTTAGCCTGCTCTGCGGTAGCGGTCTTGCCGGTACCGATTGCCCAGATCGGCTCGTAAGCGATGACAACCTTCTTAATGTCCTCAACAGCTACGTTCTGCAGAGCGATCTTGATCTGCTTGCGGATAACTTCCATGGTAACGTCCTGCTCGCGCTCGGTCAGAGACTCGCCTACGCACAGGATCGGGCGCAGACCGTTCTCGAGAGCGACCTGAACCTTCTTGCCGCAAGCCTCGTCGGTCTCGTTGAAGTACTGACGACGCTCGGAGTGGCCGATGATAACGTACTTAACGCCCAGCTCCTTGAGCATGTCAGCGGAGATCTCGCCGGTGAACGCGCCGGACTTCTCGAAGTGCATGTTCTCAGCGCCGATTGCAATCTTAGAGCCCTTAGCAGCCTTTACAGCAGCCTGAATATCGGTGAACGGTACGCAAAGAACCATCTCGCACCACTTGGTCTTGGACAGGAGCGGCTTCATCTCTTCGATCAGAGCCTTAGCCTCTGCCGGAGTCTTGTTCATCTTCCAGTTACCGGCGATAATGGTCTTACGATATCTGCGATTCATGTTGGTTTTACCCCTTTCAAACATTCGGACGGACTTTTCCGTCTTAAATCTTTATGTATTTATACGGAGCGCTCAACAGAACGCGCTCCGATATAAAGCGTTCCTAATGGACTTACTTGTCCTGCAGGCATGCGATGCCCGGCAGCTCCAGACCCTCGAGGAACTCCAGAGAAGCGCCGCCGCCGGTGGAGATGTGGGTCATCTTGTCAGCAAAGCCCAGCTTCTCAACAGCAGCTGCGGAGTCGCCGCCGCCGATGATGGAAACAGCCTTGCTCTCAGCGATTGCCTTGGCAACAGCCTTGGTGCCGACTGCGAAGGTGTCAAACTCGAATACGCCCATCGGACCGTTCCAAACAACGGTGCCTGCGTCCTTGACAGCCTCAGAGAACAGCTCTACGGTCTTCGGGCCGATGTCCATGCCCATCATGTCAGCCGGGATCTTGCCAGCCTCGTATACGACCGGAGCAGCGTCCGCGCCGAAGTGATCTGCACAAACGGTGTCAACCGGCAGGAGCAGCTTAACGCCCTTGTCAGCAGCCTTCTTGAGCAGGCCGAGTGCCAGCTCGATCTTGTCTTCCTCGCAGAGAGAGGTGCCGATCTCGCCGCCCTGTGCCTTGGAGAAGGTGTAGGCCATGCCGCCGCCGATGATGATGGTGTCGCACTTGTCGATCAGGTTTTCGATAACGCCGATCTTGTCGGAAACCTTAGCGCCGCCCAGGATTGCAACGAACGGACGAGCCGGATCGCTCAGGGCCTTGCCCATGATAGAGATTTCCTTCTTGATCAGGAAACCGCATACAGCCGGCAGGTAATCTGCGATGCCTGCGGTGGAAGCGTGTGCACGGTGTGCGGTGCCGAATGCGTCGTTGACGTAAATGTCAGCCATGTCAGCCATAGCCTTTGCCAGCGCAGCGTCGTTCTTGGTCTCGCCCTTTTCAAAGCGAACATTCTCAAGCAGAACGACCTCGCCCGGCTTAACCTCAGCGGCCAGCTTCTTAGCGTCCTCGCCTACAACGTCCTTTGCCAGCTTGACTTCCTTGCCAAGCAGCTCGCTCAGGCGCTTAGCGACCGGAGCCAGCGAATACTTCATGTTTACTTCGCCCTTCGGACGGCCGAGGTGCGAGCACAGGATTACAGCAGCGTTGTGATCCAGCAGGTAGTTGATGGTCTCCAGCGAAGCACGGATGCGCTTGTCGTCGGTGATGTTGCCGTTCTCGTCCTGCGGTACGTTAAAATCGCAGCGGGCAATTACCTTCTTGCCGGATACGTCGATATCCTCAACGCTCTTCTTGTTATACTGCATAAATATCCCTCTCCTTTAAGATGTATTATAAAGTTACGATAAGGAACAAAAGCACGAACTTATTACTTAAATAATTCCGTTTCCAATACAGAATTATACTCGTAATTCGTGCCATTCGCAAGCAAAATTGTGAAAATCATCACATTCCAACTCGCTTTTAGAGGATTTTTGCGTTTTTCGCCAAAAAGTTGCGAAATATTAAACAACATTCACAATTTTTGCATCAATCCCGCGGCGTTCCATAATACGCTACAGCCATCGCCAGCGGACCAGTATTTGTCAGAACCGAGGGACCGATCGCTACGCGTTCCACATCGCGGAATCCAATTTCGGTACGCAGACGCTTTTCCATTTCATCCAGACGCTCGGCGGGTACATCGCCGTAGAGCAGGATAGCCGTCTGCTTATCCGGCTGCACCACACGGGCGGAGACTTTTTTGCTCATTCCGGCAACGAGTGCCTTCTCACCGCGCACCTTGTCACACACCTTTACCGCACCGTCATACACATGGCTGATGGGCTTGAGACCGAGTGCCTCACCCACGAAGGCCGCGCCGCCCGAAATACGGCCGGACTTCTTGAGGAACTTGAGGCTGTACACACCGAGGTAGGCTTCCACGCGGTTAAGACGGCTTTTTACCACGCTGACGATCGCGTCAAAGCTCTCGCCCTGCTCGCGCATTTCGGCAGCCTTGACAACAATGTGTCCGTAAATATAGGTGTATGTCTTGGAGTCGATGACCTCGATGGTCATTTTACCCTCACCCTGCTCCTCCTCGAACATGGATTTTGCAAGACACGCCGCCTGATAAGTGCCCGAGCCGTTGCCGTTGATGAGCACCGCCAGCAGATGCGTGCAGCCGCGCTCAAATGCACGGTTGTAGGACTCGAGGAATACGGTCGGCGTAGTCATGGCCGTGCCGGGAATCTCGCTGCTGGTCTCGAGCAGCCTGCAGTAGTCCTCGGATGTGATGTCGTAATATTCGCGGAAGCTGCGTCCCTCATGCGTCAGCATGATCGGAACGATCTCAATGCCGTGCGCCTCTACCAGATCGTGCGGAATATCCGACGAGGAATCGGTCAAAATATGAATCTTTTCCATTCTTTACTCCTTTATGCCTGTGGGAACGGTCCCGCAAGTCTCAGATTTTCAAAGCCGGTCTGCCGCAGTGCCTCAAACACGATAACAGCGACCGAGTTAGACAGATTAAGGCTGCGCGCGCCCTCTCTCATGGGAATGCGGACGCAGCGTTCCGGATGCTCGATGAGCAGCGGCTCCGGTAGACCGCGGGTCTCTTTGCCGAACATCAGGTAGTCACCGTCGCGGTATTCCACCTCATGATAGGCGTGCGGCGCCTTTGTTGTCGCATAGAAGTAGCGGCCATCCGGATTTTTCTCAAAAAATTCATCCAGATTTTTATACATACGCACATCGAGCAGGTGCCAGTAATCCAGACCGGCCCGCTTCATGCGCTTGTCGTCGATAGCAAAGCCGAGCGGCTCGACCAGATGCAGCACACAGCCTGTCGCCGCACAGGTGCGGGCAATGTTGCCGGTGTTCTGCGGAATCTCCGGCTCGACCAAAACAATGTTGAGCATACTTTCGCCTCATTTACGAACTAAACTTCTTCTATTTTATGCGATAACACCGTATTTTTCAAGGTATATTCCCATTTTTCCGCAAAAAAGTTTCCCCTGAACACAAGATTCAGAGGAAATTTTCATGCACTATACTAATTTTTGATGATTTTGGACGAACAGCACATATCTTCAATTACTCAATATCCGCATAGACGCCATAGATATAGCCTTCCGCTGCGGCCTGCTCATCGGTCAGCACTTCGCCGGTAAGGCTCGGACCGGACGTATCGTCCTTGTATTCCACGCCCAGCTTGCCGGTGTGCAGCGTCATCGAGCGGGTCTGCTCCGAGCCGTCAGTAAAGGTGATGGTGGCGGTCAGCTTTGCGCCTTCAAAGCCGTCCACGGCCTTGTGCCGCGAATCCTGCAGATCATCGTCCGTGGTTAGCGGCTGGCTGGGCAGCCACAGACCGTAGCTGGTGTCCGGGTCGTACGCGTCGGTGAAGCCGTTGTCCAGCTTCCAGCACAGGTCGGCGTACATATGCATCTCGTCACTGCCCCAGACCATGATCCAGTCTGCACCGTCGAGTTCGGGGTTCGTGCCCTGATGCATCGAGCGCACCCACTCGTCGCGGTCGTCCGATGTATCCTTGACGGTTTTCGTGCGGTAGACTGCGCCCTTGTCGATGGTCGCGGATACGGTTTTGATATCCTCGCCGGTCACCTTGAACAGACAGCCGGAGTAGAAACCCTTTTCCGGATCGTCCGCGGCACTGCCGGTGTCGAACACGATCTTGCTGTCCTTCGGCTGACGCAGCTCGCCGGTATCGGCGGCATAGGCTGCAAAGCCGAATGTGTGATTGATGGCGTCCGCTACGGCTGCACTGCCGGTCTGCGCGGTGCCATTATGCGTGCGATAAACCGCCGTACCGCCCAGCACAATACCGAACGCGCAGGCTGCCGCCAGAAGGCGCTTTGCCATTCCCCACGGATGGCGCGGCACCGCATGCAGCGGTTCGTTCGTCAGCTTACGCGCTTCACGAGCTGCTGCCAGCGTGCGCTCCTTCAGCTCCTGCGGAGCCTTGATGTCCTTCAGTTCGTTCCAGTTGTTCTTCATCGTAAGATCCCTCCAAATCCAGCTTTAATTGCTTTCTTGCGCGATGCAGCCGCGTGCGTACCGTTGCCGGACGGCAGCCGACCATTTCCGCGATCTCCTCTGTGCGGTAGCCCTCCACATAGTGCAGCCACACCGCGATTCGCTGATCGTCCGGCAGTGCGTGTACCGCCTGCCACAGCTCACTGCTGCTTTCCGGTTCCGGAGCGGCAGCATCCGCGGCAGCTTCCATCGGTGCGGTGCGCTTAAACCACGCCGACCGGCGAAGATCGGCGCACCGGCTGAGCGTTACGCGCAGCAGCCATGCTTTCAGGTGCTCGGTGTCGCGGAAATCGGTGTCGCCCCGCAGCAGCCGGAGAAAGACTTCCTGATAGACGTCCTCTGCGTCCGCGCGGCTGTTCAGTCTGCACAAAGCTAAGCGGTAGACCGCGTCGCCGCAGGTGTCCATCGCCTGCTGCAGAAATGCGTCCGACCTGAGTTTTGTCTGCATTGCTCTCTCCTCCTTTCACCAACAACACGCTTTGCAGCGGCAAATCGTTCCCGCTGCCGCCGGATTTTTTGAGATTTCGGCTTGTTTTCCCTTCGCTTTGTGTTTCCCTACAATTTACAGATGTTATTTTTGTAGTATGTGCACAAAAACTTTTGCATTTTTTCTGGAACATTAAACAAAAAATCTATTGCATTTTTATCTAAAACGACTATAATAATAATTGTTCTAAGGAACACAACAAATCGACAATAACCAACAACCATATTGGTTTTTATATTTCATTTGCTCTCTTTTTTTCTTTTTTCTTTCTTTACTCTTTACCTGCTCTTTGAGGGAAAATCGCCGTCTGATTCATCAGGCGGCTTTTTTCCGCCTTGCGGCAAAAAAGCTGCGGCTTAACCGCAGCTTTTTTAGTTTGTTCCGACAGTATGCGTTACAGTGCTGCCTGTGGTATCATACGGATACAGGGTATTCAGAGCCGCCGCAAGCGCCGGACTCTCCAGCGTATACCATCTGTCCTTGCCATGTAGTTCTGTTTTCAGCAACAGCAACTCTTCCGAATCATTCCTGCACAGAAAGAGCATATAATCTGCTTCCGCGCTGTCTATTTGCACTGCAACGACGCACGGAATCCTGGTATTCGTGCCGTACGGTGTCCATCTGCCCGGAAAGCGCCGCTTGCCCTTACTGTCTGCAAGCAGCTGCACGATCGTCTCCCGATTTTCCGCAGAAAGTGTAATTTCTTCGGACGGGAACGCATAGTTATAAATCGTTTTGCTCGTCACCGGCGTATAGCTGTACGCCTTCCACGAAAACGAATCATCGACTGCACAGCCGATCTTCCGTGGTGCAAAGAATATGCCATAGATCCCAACCACACAAAGCAGAAGGAGCAGCGCCGCTGTCACTGCACATTTGACCGATTTCTTCATATTGTCTCCCTCTCGATTCTCTATCCTTATTCTTGTACCTTAATGATACCGAACGATCCCTTGATTGTCAACCAAATTGTTCCCTGAGATACAGAAAGGCGGTACCGCTATGCAGCGATACCGCCTTTTCTTATTTCTCTTTGAAAAAATCTCTGGTCTGCTGCACATTTTCCTCGATGGCGGTCTTGAGCGCCTCCACCGATTCAAACTGCATTTCCGGACGCAGGAACTTATGCAGCTCCACATGGATCATCTTGCCGTACAGATCGCCCGCAAAGTCGAGCAGATGCGGCTCGATGGTCGGTGCACCGCCGTCCAAAAATGTCGGCTTTACACCGATATTGGTCGCTGCGATATAGCTCTGTCCGTCCACCAGAACGCGGGTTGCGTACACGCCGTACGGCGGCATCGCCATTTCGGTCGGCAGACGCAGATTGACCGTCGGCACCTGCAGCACGCTTGTGCCGACACGCCGTCCGTGCTCCACAATACCGGAAACCGTATACGGATGACCGAGGAACTTAGCCGCACCTTCCATATCGCCCTGCGAAATCAGCTGACGAATATAGGTGGAGGACACCACAATGCCGTCAATCTTGACATCCTCGATGCAGTCATAGCCGATGCCGGCCTTTTCGCACTCAATAGCCATGCCTTCTGCGTTGCCCTGCCCCTTGTAGCCGAAACGGTTATTGCGTCCCGAGATAATCCAGCCCGCATTGAAGCGACCGATGAGCAGCTTGTGGATAAAATCGCGCCAGTCCATGTGCTGCATTTCATGGTCAAAGTGGCCGAAAATAACCTCGTCCACACCGCCGAGCTTTTTGATCTCCTCGGTGCGATATGCATTTGCGGTCAGCAGCGGCACCTGACGGCCCATGACAACCGAATCCGGATGCACATCAAACGTGAAAACCGCACTCGTGCCGCCGATTTGCTTGGCACGCTCGACCGCACGCTGCATGAGCGCCCGATGGCCCAGATGCACGCCGTCAAAGTAGCCGAGCGCGATGGCACGCGGCTTTGTAACTTCTATCATAAGGGAATCCCCCTGAAAAAATTGATAATTGAAAATTGAGAATTGAGAATGAATGCGGCGCTTCGCGCTTATTAAATCATCGCGCAAGGCGCGATACCTTCATTATCCATTTTCCATTTTCAATTCTCCATTTCTGTTTGTATGCAAAAACTTATCGGAAGTTTTTGTATACAAACAGACCCAAACCGCCCTTATCCAGCTCTCTCACCTGACCGAGCATGAGGAATTTATCCTGATGGTACACACGGCAGATGGTATCTGCGGTTTCCGGCAGGCTGTCGGTCTGGCGCGGAAATACGACTGCGCCTCTCGCAATGCGCTCTGCGCCCTCATCGGTGAGCGAAACGGCGGGTCTATCGGTAAACAGGCTGTCGGTCGGCAGCAGAAGCTGCTGCATGGTGCCCTCTGCCATTGCCTGCTCACACTCGGCAAAGGTATGGCACTGCGCCAGCTCATACGCGCCCGAACGGGTGCGCTCCAGACTGTGCAGCACGGCCAGCGTGCCCAGCTTTTCGCCAAGGTCATTGACCAGTGTGCGGACGTAGGTGCCCTTGCTGACCTTGCACCGCAGCGTGCCCTTCTGGGCATTCTCGTCGAAGTCGAGCAGCTCCATTTCGTGCACAATGATATCGCGCGCCGGACGCTCCACTTCCCTGCCCTTACGGGCGAGGTCGTACAACTTCTGGCCGTTCACCTTGACCGCCGAGTACATGGGCGGCACCTGCTGCTGCGGACCGATAAAGCGCCGCACCATCTGCTTTACCGCGTATTCCGCGGCATAGCGTTCGCTGGTCTGGAGCATTTCGCCGGTGACATCCTGCGTATCCGTGCAGTAGCCGAGCGTGAACCCGGCAACATATTCCTTATCCTGCGCTGCGGCAAAATCTGCCGCCTTGGTCGCACCGCCGACGAATACCGGCAGAACACCGGTCGCCATCGGGTCGAGTGTGCCGCCGTGACCGATCCTGCGCGTGTGCAGAATACCGCGCAGCTTGGCAACCACATCGTGCGAGGTAAAGCCCTGCGGCTTGTTCATCAGCAGAATGCCGTTCAGGTCACTTTGCTGCATGAAACTGCTCCTCTGCCGCCTTCAGCATAGCAGCCTTGGCCTCCGCCATGCCGCAGGTGAAGCTCGCACCTGCCGCACGGACATGACCGCCGCCGCCGACCTTCTTGCAGATAGCGGCCGCGTCCATCTCCTTGGTGGTGCGGACGGAAACGCGAACCGTGCCGTCCGGCTTCTCGGTCAGCGTGATGCCGATCTGTACGCCCTCAATCTGACGCGTAAGCGATGCAATCGAGTCCAGATCGTCCATATCCGCGCCTGCATGGTCGATATCCCTGCGCCAGAGCACGGCAACCGCGATCGCGCCGTCCTCGTGAAACTCCATCGTATCAAATACAATGCGCTCCATTTCAAAACGCGGACGCGATTTGGTCTCAAACAGCACGCGGTTGATCTCACCGCCGTCGATACCGGCAGTCAGGCAGGCCGCCGCTACCGCATGCGAATGCGCGGTCGTGTTGGAGAACTTAAAGCAGCCCGTATCGGTCGAAACACCGATATAAATGCACTCTGCAATGTCGGCCGTGAACTTAACACCGAGCGCCGTCAGCACATCGTACAGCACCTCGGCACAGCCGCCTGCATCCGGCCGGATGAGGTTTTTTTTGCCGAAGCCGTCGTTCGAGCCGTGATGGTCAATGACCAAATCGACCTTGCCCTTGTACGGCTCTGCCGTGTCCGGAAACAGCTTCTCCTCAGCAATATCGGTCGAAACTACATATGCCGGAACGAAATCCTCCGGCGGATAATACGGCACGATCAGCGGCGCATAACGCCTGGTGATCTCCGGATTTTCCAGAATATATGCGCGCTTGCCAATCTGCTGCAGACCGCGGCAGAGCGCACCGGCACAGCCTGCCGTGTCGCCGTCCGGTCTGCGGTGAGTCAGGATGAGAATGTCGTCCGCTGCCTGCAGCGCAGCAGCAGCGCCAGCAACGTCAACGATCATTCTGCGTCCTCCTCTCCCAGCTTGCCTTCATTTTTCAGCTCGTGCAGCACCTCGGAGATGTGTGCACCGTGGGTGATGGACTGATCCAGCTCAAATACCAGCTCCGGCGCGTAGCGCAGCTGTACCTTGTGGCCAACCTCGCGGCGCAGCCAGCCTGCCGCAGACTTCAGGCCCTTCATCACGTCCTTGGTCTGCTGCTCGCTGCCGAGTACGGAAATATAGCACTTCGCATAACGCAGATTGTTGGTAACATCACAGTGTACCACGGAAACCATAGCCTCCTGTACACGCGGGTCCTTGACAGAGCGCATCGCCTCCGCCAAAGCCTTCATCACTTCTTCGGAAATACGATCAATTCGAGTAGACATTTTACAAATCAAACCTCCTTCGTGAGGATTGGTTAAATAATGGAGAATTGAGAATGGAAAATGGAGAATGATTCTCTATTTCCACTCTGCACATTCCCTCCGGTCGTATAGGAAAATGCGCTATCGCGCATTTTCACACGCACCGCAGTGCGTGATTCAATTCCCCATAAAAGTCCAGCTCCGCCGGACTTTTATACCACTGCTTCCGGACAAGTGTCCGGAACCTCGTTTGCCGTGCAAACGAGAGGGGGGTATCGAAAAAAGTTTCCTCGGGAACTTTTTTCGTATATAGGGGGGATGGAATCCCCCCTATAAGGCGTTTTACTGCTTCACTTCTTCCATAACAAAGCACTCAATGATATCGCCTTCCTTGATATCATTGTAGTTCTCGATGCTCATGCCGCACTCATAAGAGGTTGCAACTTCCTTCACATCGTCCTTGAAGCGCTTGAGGGTATTCAGGTGGCCCTCGTGGAATACGATGCCGTCACGGACTACGCGAACCTCAGCGTTACGCTGAATCTTGCCGTCCTGTACATAGCAGCCTGCAACCGCGCCTGCGCCGGTGATCTTGAACACCTGACGAACCTCTGCGTGGCCGAGAACAACTTCCTTGAACTTCGGCTCGAGCATGCCCTTCATGGCCTGCTCCATCTCCTCGATGGCATCATAAATAACGCGGTACATACGCATATCAACGCCCTGCTGTGCAGCGGAGTCGGTAGCGGTGCGGTCCGGACGAACGTTAAAGCCAACAATGATCGCGCCGGAAGCGGCAGCCAGCATAACGTCGGACTCGTTGATGGCGCCAACGGCACCGTGGATAACGCGCACGCGAACCTCGTCGTTGGTCAGCTTCTCGAGAGAGGAACGAACCGCCTCGACAGAGCCCTGAACGTCTGCCTTGACGATGATATTCAGCTCCTTCATCTCGCCCTGCTGGATGGAATCGAACAGGTTATCGAGCGTTACCTTGTGAAACAGCTTGTTGCGCTCTTCCTTCTCCTTGTCCTTGCGCTGCTCAACCAGCTCACGAGCCATCTTCTCGTCGTCTACGGCGTCAAAGATGTCGCCTGCACCCGGAACCTCAGCCAGACCGATGATCTCGACCGGAACGGACGGGCCTGCGGACTCAATCTTCTTGCCGTCGTCGTTGGTCATTGCGCGAACGCGGCCGACAGAGGTGCCCGCGATAACGGTATCGCCTGCATGCAGGGTGCCGTTCTGTACCAGAAGGGTTGCAACCGGACCGCGGCCCTTATCCAGCTTTGCCTCGATAACAGTACCGTGCGCCTTGCGGTTCGGGTTTGCCTTGAGGTCAGCCATTTCAGCGGTCAGCAGTACCATTTCGAGCAGGTTGTCAATGCCCTGACCGAACTTTGCGGAGATGTTGCAGACGATGGTCTGACCGCCCCATTCCTCCGGTACCAGCTCATACTCGGTGAGCTGCTGGAGCACACGATCCGGGTTTGCACCCTGCTTGTCGATCTTATTTACGGCAACGATGATCGGCACGTTTGCTGCCTTGGCGTGGTTGATAGCCTCGATGGTCTGCGGCATAACGCCGTCATCGGCTGCTACGACCAGAATGGCGATATCGGTTACCTGCGCACCACGTGCACGCATGGAGGTAAACGCAGCGTGACCCGGGGTATCGAGGAAGGTGATCGGCTTGCCGCCAATCTTAACGCGGTATGCGCCGATGTGCTGGGTAATGCCGCCGGCCTCGCCCTCGATGACCTTGGTCTTGCGGATCGCGTCGAGCAGAGAGGTCTTGCCGTGGTCAACGTGGCCCATAACAACAACGACCGGATCGCGCGGCTGCAGCTCCTCTTCCTTGTCCTCGTGCTCATCGAACAGCTGCTCCTCGATGGTAACGTGTACTTCCTTCTCAACCTTGCAGCCCATTTCCTCTGCAACGATGGCTGCGGTATCGTAGTCGATCACCTCGGAGATGGACGCCATAACGCCCAGCTTGATGAGACCCTTGATAACATCCGCTGCGGTGCGCTTCATACGGGAAGCCAGCTCACCGACGGAAATCTCCTCCGGAATCATTACCTTTACCGGAATCTTCTTAAGTGCTGCCATCTGCTGCTGACGCTGCAGGCGGCGCATCTTCTCCTGCTCCTCCTGACGGCGCTTGTTGCCGAACGGCTTGGAGCGCTGGTCAGACTTCTTGGTCAGCTTCTGCTTCTTGCTGCCCTTGGACTCCATTCGCTCGGCCTTTGCGTCAACCAGCTTATCTACATGATCATCATATTTTGCAAGGTTTACGTCGCCGGTGCCGCGGGTATCAATGCGGTGAACCTGCTTTACCTTGCTCTGTGTCGGCTGCTGCTGCACGATAGGCTCCTCTCTCTTGGACTCGGTCTGCTGTTTGGTTTCCGCCTTGGACTGCTCCGGCTTCTTGCGGGATGCACCCTGTGCGTTCAGCGTACCTTCCATGTCACTTACTTGATTATGCTGGGTGAGATACTCGAAAATGACCGACAGGTCGGTATCGTCAAGCACCTGCATGTGATTCTTCGGTGCAGAGCGATACTTCGTCAGAATTTCAGTGATCTCCTTGGTGGATACGCCGAAGTCCTTTGCGACCTCATGTACCCGATATTTATTGTCTAATGCCATGGGCAATAACCTCCTTACACACTTCGTTCAAAACCACGGTTTTGAACGAGAGAGGACGTACCGAACAATGTTCGGATACGTCCAAAGCTGCGAAAAGTTCCTCCTGTGTCGAAACTTTTCTATGCTTTGCTATTGGAATGCGCGCTGCGGCGCGGGAAATTACGTTTTATTGCGGAAGCTGCGCTTGCCGCTGTTGAAACTCGGCTTGCCGACACCGCTTTTACGGTACGGGCGGCGTTCGCCGTCCTTGCGGAACGGACGCTTCTCGCCGTCATTCTTGCGATACGGACGGTCGCCCTCCTTACGGTACGGGCGCTTCTCGCCGTCGTTCTTGCGATACGGACGATATTCGCCGTCTTTGCGGAACGGGCGCTTCTCGCCGTCGTTCTTGCGATACGGACGGTCGCCTTCCTTACGGTACGGGCGCTTATCACCGTCGGCTTTACGGTAAGGACGCTTATTCTCATCGTTCTTCCGATAGGGACGCTTCTCGCCGGACGGCTTACGGTAGGTGCGCTTCGGCTTCTCCTCTGCCGATTTTTCGGTCTTGACCGGCGCTTCCTCTGTCTTTTCCGCCTTATCCTTATGCTTTTTAATGCCCCTGCGGGACTGGATCTTTACGTTCTTTTCGCTAAGCTGCTGCGCCACTTCGGCGTATGCAGGATCCTGCTCCGCCAGCTTATTTACGGCTGCTGCCGCCATGCCGATGTCCGCTACCGCGCACATCGCGCAGCCTGCCTTGCCGATCGCGCTGCCGAGTTCCAGCTTGCCGTGCGGCAGCGTTACGCACGGCACATTGGCCTTATCGGCGTAAAATGCGGCTTTTTTCGCTGCATTTGCGCCTGCGTCACCCGCAATGAACACACATCGGGTCTTGTGGTCGAAGCACGCCTCGCGCACCAGCTCGTCGCCGTAGGCCAGCTTGCCGGCACGACGTGCCAGACCGAGCATTCTCAGAACCGGATCAGTTGCCATTTGCACCCTCCTGTTCCATCTGCTGCTCGAGCTGGTCGTAAACCGACTCGGGCACCTCTACACTGAGCGCGCGCTCGATCGCACGGCTCTTGCGGGCCTTTTTCAGACATTCCGGCTTGCCGCACAGATATGCGCCGCGGCCGGGTGCCTTGCCCTTGAAATCCAGCGAAAGCTCACCCTCCGGCGAACGCACCACGCGGATCAGCTCCCGTTTCGGGAACATTTCACGGCAGCCGAGGCACTGCCGCATGGGAATCTTCTTCTGTACCATATTCTGCCGCACCTCCGCTTGCTTATTCGCCCTGAGACTCAGGAGCGATATCGATCTTGCAGCCGGTCAGCTTGGCAGCCAGACGCGCGTTCTGGCCTTCCTTGCCGATAGCAAGCGACAGCTGATCGTCCGGAACGATAACGCGGCAGGACTTGTTGTCCGCCTGCATGGTGGCATTGATAACATCAGCCGGAGCGAGTGCCGCAGAAACGAACTGCGCCATATCCTCGTTCCACTTGATGATATCGATCTTCTCGCCGTTCAGCTCGCCGGTGATGTTGGCAACACGCGCACCGCGGGTACCAACGCATGCGCCGATCGGATCGACGTTCTCATCGTGAGAAACAACAGCGATCTTGGTGCGGTTGCCTGCCTCACGCGCGATGGACTTGACCTCGACGATACCGGAGTGAATTTCCGGTACCTCCAGCTCAAACAGGCGCTTAACCAGACCCGGGTGGGTGCGGGAAACAACGACCTGCGGGCCGCGGGTGCCGCGGCGAACCTCGATGAGGTAAACCTTCAGGCGCTGACCCTCAGTCAGAACCTCACCGCGCACCTGCTCGGAAGCGGCCAGAACGGCCTCGCTCTTCTCGCCGCCGGAAACAACATCCAGATAAGCGGTGCCGGAGCGCGGATCGATGCGGGCAACCACGCCGTTCAGGATCTCGTGCTCCTTGCTCTCGAACTCGGAGATAACCATGCCGCGCTCTGCCTCGCGGATGCCCTGAATGATAACCTGCTTTGCAGTCTGGGCAGCAATGCGGCCGAAGGACTTGGTCGGGATGTCGATATCAATGATATCGCCTACCATCGGGTTATTCTTGTACTCGGCAGCCTCCTCGAGAGTGATCTCCTCGTACGGCTCGTACAGATCCTCCGCCTTGACAACCGTCTTGCGGACAAACATGTGAATGGTCTTCTTGTCGCGGTCCGGCTCAACGTAAACATTGTCGGTCATGCCGTCGTTATCGCGCTTGTAGGCAGTGATCAGCGCCTGACCTACACGGTCGAGCATATAGTCTACCGGAATGCCTTTTTCCTTTTCCAGCTGTTCCAGCGCGTCAAAAAATTCTGCGTTAACCATTTTTTCCAACTCAGCTCCTTCTTATATCTCTACCGCCAGTCGAACTGCGGCAATGTCTTTGGGTTCGTATACGGTCTGCTCGCCGTTCACTTCCAGCGTTACGGCACCGTTGTCATAGCCGGCGAGTGTGCCCTCGATCTGCTTCATGCCGTTCATCGGCTTGTAAAAGCCTACTTCGACGGTCTGACCCATAAACGCCTGGAAATGCTCCGGACGCTTGAGGCGGCGCGACATACCGGCCGAGGAAACGCACAGCGTATAGGACGGCATATCGTCAAATTCCTTTTCATCCAGCATGGGATCAAGCGCGCGCGAAACCTGCTCGCACTGGTCAATGTTGACGCCCTCCGGTCGATCCACGGTGACGGTCAGCATGTACTGTCCGCCCTCTTTTTCAAACTCCACATCCCACAGGGAAACACCAGCCTGTTCACACAAAGGCTTTACCAGTTCCTCTACGCGGGCTACGATCTGCTTTGCCTGCAAAGCCGTCCCTCCTTACTGAAAAATTTTCTCCGAGCAAAGCGTAAGGAGTGGCACTTGGCCACTCCTTACGGTTACTTATCATCTTACATTGATAGTATATCACGCATTGCCGTACATTGCAAGCGTTTTTGCAATAAAAATATCCGTTTTTACCGTGAAAATGCACAAATTTAGGCGTGTGAGCCGCAAATTTTGCGGGTTAGCGGCTGCTGCCGCGTCTCAGTTCATGCAGGATGCACAGTCCCATGGCCAAGATGGGAAACAGGATGCGCAGACTGAGGAAGCCCATCGGGTCACCGAAATCGATATTTGCATCCAGTATCAGGCCGATAAACCAGCCCAATATGGTGAATATGGTTGCTTTCAGGTACATAATCTCTTCCTACCTTTCTATCATTAGAAACTCATATCTGCATCAAAAGTACGCCAGTTAAACGAATCATAAAAAATTTCAAGATCAGACGCATACATGCCGCTATTTTCTCGAGCACTTGTCTCATTCTCGGCAAAAGGAGTCCATAGTTTCTCGTCAGAATAATTTCGCTGATTATACATCACGGCATAGCTTTTTACTGCCTGTTGATACGACTTAATAAACTCATTATAAGTAGGCAATAATTGTTCGCTCAAAAGATGATAGCACCCATTGTCTTCTGATAGTGTTTTCAGCATCTCTGTATCTCGGTCAATAAACGCCTGTGCTTCTTTACTCTTTTCAGCCGGAGCTGTCCAAAAAGCATTATTATTTATAGCTGCACGATATACTTCAAGTTCAGTCATACATACAGAAATCGTACAATCCAGTTTGTACGCTGCTATAAGAATTTCTGTGAAATCGTCATAAACTGAAATCGTCTGCGTATTGCGGTCATAGCCGATATCCGCGCCGAACGCATTCGACACCGCACGAATCGGCACATAGGTCGTGCCGTTGTAGATAAACGCCTCGACCGCTTTACCGTTGGCGTCTGTCATGTCGATTGCTTCGTTGTTGAATTCCACATTGACGCCGGACGTGACGGTGATCGTCTTGCGATAGGTGTTTGCCGCATAGGATGTGGTCAGGAACAGGGCAAACATCAGGATGATTGCGGGGATTCTCTTTTTCATAGCGGGACCTCCCTTTATTTATTTGTTACAGTATACCAAACAAATCCTGTTTTTTCAACATCATATTATTCATCCAGCACAAAAGCCGTCCAGCATTTCTGCCGAACGGCTTTTCTATTCCGTTTATATCTCAACCGACTGCACACCCGGGATATCCTCCTGCAGCCGCAGGAAATCCGCTTTATCGAAATGCCGCGGCATGGCAATGTACAGCACGATTTTTACCGAACTGCCTTCCTGCCGCTTGAGATCGATCTCGCGCACGGTGATTTTCCTCTGTGCCAGCCGCAACAAACAGATTATTTGAATATTTTCCGGCATACGCAAGCCCCTCTCGAATAAAAACTATCGCTCAAACGACAGATACCGTGTCCCTTGGAAGGTCAGTCTGCCGGTATCACCCTCTGCAAGCATACCATATTCCGAGCCGGAAACATGGAACTCCATCCGGTCCCCGCTTTCCACCTGAAACGTGACATAATAGGTCGTGCTCGACGTTGTGTGGAAGCCGTGCACTCCACTCATGTCGCCAGCATTGGCATGCTGGTAATGTGATACATCTGTCCGCTTTGCAACGATCACCGCCGGTACGGTCAATCTGGGCGAATTGTTGTTCTTATGCCATGTGCTTATCCCCTGTATGATGGAAAAAATGATGATGCCAAATACGACAATAAACATGATGGGGACGATGAAACTCAATATATCAAACATCTGCATTGCAAACATCTGTGGCCCTCCTTTTCCTGTTCGACAGAATTTAGCCTTTCGATTTATCTACATAGTAACATACAGGCTGCAAAAAAGCAAAAAGAAAAAGGTTATCCAATAAGCACGCTACTGGATAACCTTTTTAGGATCATTTTTCTGTTTTGGAACAGATCGAGTCGTCAGAAGTTAAAATTTAACTTACTTAACCAGCTCGATGATCGCCATTTCAGCTGCGTCGCCACGACGCGGGCCGGTCTTGATGATGCGGGTGTAGCCACCGTTGCGGTTAGCGTACTCCGGAGCGATCTCAGAGAACAGCTTAGCAACAACAGCTTCCTTGGTTACGAAAGCCATAGCCTGACGGCGGGATGCCAGGGTGTTCTTCTTGCCCAGGGTGATCATCTTCTCAGTCAGCGGGCCTACTTCCTTGGCACGAGCGAGCGTGGTCTCAACCTTGCCGTTCTCCAGCAGGTAGGTTACCAGCGCACGCAGCATAGCCATACGGTGATCCGTAGCACGGCCGAGCTTGCGATTGTTAGCCATGTGAGTTTACCTCCAAATTAAAGTAAAGCGGCGGCGCGGTAATCGTACCGCCGCAACAGTTCAAGTAATTCCTCTTTGAAATAATCAAGTATTTTCGTTCACAGCAAGGAAGAAGCGCGTGCCGCGTACAAAGGTACGCAATCGTGCTTCTGACGAAGCTGCGGGCGGAAAGACGCAGATTATTCTTCGGACTTGGCGAGGTGGAGACCCATTGCCTCCAGCTTGCCGATAACCTCTTCCAGGGACTTGCGGCCCAGGTTACGAACCTTCATCATGTCCTCCTCGGAGGTGTTGATGAGGTCCTCAACCGTGTTGATGCCTGCGCGCTTGAGGCAGTTGAACGAACGCACGGAGAAGTCAAGCTCCTCAATGGTCATTTCAAGCACCTTATCGTGCTGCGCTTCAGCCTTTTCAACAACGGTGGACTTGGAGCCGATTTCCTCGGACAGGTCTACGAACAGATCGAGGTGGTCGCGCAGAACCTTTGCACCGAGCGAAACCGCATCGCGTGCGTTGATGGTTGCATCGGTCCATACCTCGAGCGTCAGCTTGTCATAGTCGGTCAGGTCGCGTACACGGGTGTTTTCAACCGTGTAGTTTACCTTGTAAACCGGCGTGTAGATCGAATCCACCGGAATGACGCCGATGGAGGTCTGATGCTGCTTGTTCTTCTCAGCCGGAACATAGCCGCGGCCGGAAGTCATCGTGATCTCCATGGACAGACGCGCGTCGCTCATCAGGGTAGCGATGTGCAGATCCGGGTTGAGAATCTCAACCTCGCCGTCTGCGTGGATATCGCCAGCCTTGACCTCGCCCTCGCCGGCGGCCTCGATGTAGACCGTCTTGGGACCATCACAATGCAGCTTGGCAATAATGCCCTTAACATTCAGCACGATTTCGGTAACGTCTTCCTTAACGCCCGGAATCGTAGAAAACTCGTGCTGCACACCAGCGATCTTGATGCTGGACGCTGCCGTGCCAGGCAGAGACGACAGCAGGATGCGGCGCAGAGAGTTGCCCAGCGTGGTGCCGTAGCCGCGCTCAAGAGGCTCTACGACGAACTTGCCGTAGGAACCGTCCTCCGCGAGCTGTTCACAGTCAATACGCGGTTTTTCGATTTCGATCATGTGGTACCCTCCTTCACGTTGGTTGGAAACTTAAGATAGAACAGGCGAAGCAGACGCCGCGCCTGTTCCAAAAGCGAGGGTCTATTATTTCGAGTACAGCTCGACGATGAGGTGCTCGGCAACATCATAGTCGATGTCGTCGCGTGCAGGCATCGCAACGATCTTGCCCTCGAAGGAATCGTTAGCCTTCTCGATCCACTTCGGGCAAGCCTTCTTGCCGTTCTCTTCCAGCAGAGACTTGAACTTGGTGGTAGAACGGGACTTCTCGGAAACTGCAACTACGTCGCCCGGCTTAACCTGGTAAGACGGAATGTTAACGCGCTTGCCGTTTACGGTGAAGTGTGCATGGTTAACCAGCTGACGAGCCTCACGGCGGGTGTTAGCAAAGCCCATGCGGAAAACTACGTTGTCCAGACGGCGCTCGAGCTCCTGCAGCAGGATCTCACCGGTGATGCCCTGCTTGCGCTCAGCCTTCTCGTAGTAAGCATGGAACTGCTTCTCGAGTACGCCGTAGATGAATTTTACCTTCTGCTTTTCGTTCAGCTGCATGCCGTACTCGGACTGCTTGCGGCGGCTCTGCTTGGGCTGACGCTTCGTGGACTTGGAGTAACCAAGTACCGCAGGGGAAAGACCAAGCGTCTTGCAGCGCTTGAGAACGGGCTGGGTATTCTTAGCCATTTATTGGTTCCTCCTCTATTAAACTCGACGACGCTTGGGCGGACGGCAGCCGTTGTGCGGGATCGGGGTTACGTCCTTGATCATAGTAACCTCGAGGCCAGCGGCCTGCAGTGCACGGATTGCAGCCTCACGGCCGGAACCCGGGCCCTTAACGTATACTTCAACAGTCTTCAGACCGTGCTCCATTGCAGCAGCAGCAGCGGTTTCAGCCGCAGTCTGAGCAGCGAACGGAGTGGACTTACGCGAACCGCGGAAGCCCATTTCGCCGGAGGAAGCCCAGGAAATAGCGTTACCGTTCAGGTCGGTAATGGTAACGATCGTGTTGTTGAAAGAGGAACGGATATGTGCCGCGCCCTTTTCAATGTTCTTGCGCTCACGACGACGAGTACGGGTCGCAGCGCCCTTCTTCTGTACCTTAGCCATTTATACGTTCCCCTCCTTACTTCTTCTTGTTCGCAATGGTCTTCTTCGGGCCCTTGCGGGTACGAGCATTGGTCTTGGTGCGCTGACCGCGAACCGGCAGGCCGCGGCGATGGCGCAGGCCGCGGTAGCAGCCAATCTCAACCAGACGCTTGATATTCAGGCCGATCTCACGGCGCAGGTCACCCTCGACGTTGTAGTCGCGCTCGATGACTTCACGCAGCTTAGCAGCCTCTTCTTCGGTCAGGTCCTTAACGCGGGTATCCGGATTGATACCGGTCTTAGCAAGGATCTCGTTGGACGTTTTGCGGCCAATGCCGAAAACGTAGGTCAGGCCGATCTCCACGCGCTTCTCGCGGGGAAGGTCAACACCGGCAATACGTGCCATACTATTATAACCTCCATAGTTACACACTGAGGCGTGTTTGCAAACACAGTATAGGAGCCGCCTCCGCTCCTGCAGCGCCGCACTCGCCGTGCGTGCTTGTCGTGCTCGCGTAAACCATGATCCGCGCCCCTCGGCGCGCATTTATTGATGACTGCTTGCAGTCATCATAAAAACCCGCGACATGTGCGTGGGTTTTTATACCTTGACTCAGCCGCCTTGGGCGGCGTCATTTCGGTATCCAGTGCAAATAAATTGCACTGAGATAATCAAGCATGATCGTCTGAGACGAGGCACAGGTGAGGGCCGCGTACAAAGGTACGCAACCGAACCTGTAACGAAGTATCAGGCGGTCAGGCGCAGATTAGCCCTGCTTCTGCTTGTGCTTCGGGTTCTGGCAGATAACCATAACCTTGCCCTTACGGCGAATGATCTTGCACTTCTCGCAGATTGGCTTTACAGACGGTCTTACCTTCATGTTATTTTACCTCCATCAAATTTTTGGTGGGATGGGACACCGGAAACCTGTCCGGCGACCACTGGCGCGCAGGTCACATGCGTACCTCCGCCCGCTTTTTATCTTACTTGGAACGCCAAGTGATACGACCGCGGGTCAGGTCGTAAGGCGACATCTGAACGGTGACCTTGTCGCCGGGAAGAATGCGGATAAAGTTCATGCGGAGCTTGCCCGAGATATGCGCCAGAATCTTATGGCCGTTGGGAAGCTCTACCTGAAACATTGCATTGGGCAGCGCCTCTACGACGGTACCCTCGAGCTCAATCACATCATCTTTTGCCATTGTGGTTTATCCTCCTCGGTCAATTTGCGTTCTCGTCCCCTGTCCAGAGGGCGAGCGCCTTGCGGATCTCGCTGTTTGTCAGCCGGCTTTCGCTTTGCAGCTTAAGCCGTGTGCGCTCGTCGCATGGGCCCTGCAGGCTCACATGCTTGCGGCGCTTGCGCTTCGGGTTTTCGGCCCGGCGCGCACGTCCGTTCGCCAGCAGAAGAAAATCCCCCTCCTCTGCGACGACCAGCATCAGCTGTCCTCTGTCCCTTCCGGTCAGCGACAGCACAATGTCGGCGGTACGAATCTCTGCCATTACAGCACTTCGCCGTCGATATTCGTAAGAATCTCCGGCTCTCCATCCGTAATAGCGATGGTGTTTTCGTAGTGAGCGGACAGCTTGCCGTCCCTGGTCTTAACCGTCCAGCCATCCGGCAGGACCTTGACCGTGTAAACACCCACATTGACCATCGGCTCTACCGCGATGACCATACCGCGCTGCAGGCGAATGCCGTGGCCCGGTTTGCCGTAGTTCGGAACCTCCGGGCTCTCGTGCAGCGCAGAGCCTACGCCGTGACCGACGTAGTCGCGCACGACAGAAAAGCCGTTGGCCTCGACGTAAGCCTGAACGGCTGCGCCGATATCCGATACGCGGTAGCCCTCACGGGCAAATTTAATGCCTTCAAAGAAGCTCTGACGTGTTACAGCGATCAGCTTTTTTGCCTCTTCGCTTACCTCACCGCACGGAACCGTGCAGGCGCAGTCGCCGTGGAAACCGCCGATGTATGCACCAACATCAACCTTAACGATATCGCCTTCCTTGACAACTGCATGCTTGGAAGGAATACCGTGGATGACCTGGTCATTCAGCGATACGCAGGCGCTGCCCGGGAAGCCGCCGTAGCCGAGGAAGGACGGCTTGGCGCCGGCATCCTCAATCGTCTTGCGGACGATGCGGTCGATCTCCCAAGTGGTAACACCCGGCTTTACGGCGTCTGCCGCCGCCTTACGCGCAATAGCGGTAAGGCGGCCGGCAACACGCATTTTTTCAAGCTCTTTTTCCGTCTTGATATGAATCATATTACAGACCCAGCGCCTCTACTGCAAACTTTTCGGTAGCGGTGATGCCCTGAGCACCATCGATGCTCTTGAGCTTGCCCTGGGCTTCATAGTAGCCCTTGAGCGGCTCGGTCTGCTCATGGTAGGTTTCAAGACGATGACGAACGACCTCAGCCTGATCATCGCTGCGGATGACCAGCTTATCGCCGCAGATGTCGCAAACGTCCTTCACGCGCGGCGGATTTGCCTCAACGTGATAGGTTGCACCGCAGCGCAGGCAGACACGGCGGCCGGTCATGCGCTTTTCGATGACGTCGTCTGCAACCTCAAGGGACAGAGCGCAGTCGATGTGAGCAATCTCGTCGAGTGCTTCCGCCTGCGGAATCGTACGCGGAAAACCGTCGAGGATGAAACCGCTCTTGCAGTCGCGCTTAGCGATACGCTCCTTCAGCATGCCGATAACCACTTCATCGGGTACCAGCTTGCCGGCATCCATATACTCCTTGGCGGACTGGCCGAGCGGAGTATTGTTCTTAATCGCTTCGCGCAGGATGTTGCCGGTGGAAATGCTCGGTACACCCATCTGCTCGATCAGGTAAGAAGCAAGCGTGCCCTTACCGGCGCCCGGAGCGCCCAGCAGAATTAAATTCATTTGAACACAGCCTCCAGAATTATTCCAGGAATCCCTTATGATGACGCATCAGCATCTGTGCTTCCATCTGCTTCACCGTATCAAGCGCAACGCCTACTACGATGATAACCGAGGTGCCGCCCAGTGCTACGTTGCTCAGGCTGGAGTTTACTGCGCCTACGATCAGCGGGAGCAGTGCTACAACAGCGAGGAACAGCGCACCAACGAAGGTGACCTTGCCGAGTGCCTTGGTGATGAAGTCGCTGGTCGGCTTGCCGGGACGGAAGCCCGGGATGAAGCCGCCGTTCTTCTTCAGGTTGTTGGCGATCTCGATCGGGTTGAACTGGATGGATGCATAGAAGTATGCAAATGCGAGGATCAGCAGTGCGTACAGTACAATGTAGAACACGCTGGTCTGAGAGAACAGGTTAAGAATATGCGCACCAACCGAGCCGCTCTCCGGGTGCCAGAACATCGAAATGGTCTGCGGCAGGGACAGGATGGACGATGCGAAGATGATCGGCATAACGCCGGACGCATTGACCTTGATTGGCAGGTGGGTGGACTGACCGCCGTACATCTTGCGGCCAACTACGCGCTTTGCGTACTGAACCGGGATGCGGCGCTCTGCATTCGACATATAAACGATGAATACAACGATCGCAAGACCGACGATAATCATTGCAATGCCGGAAACGATGCCGCTCGTGCCGGTCTGGAACAGGTTAACCAGCGTACGCATGAGCGACGGACCGCGGGAAACGATACCTGCGAACAGGATGATCGAAATGCCGTTGCCGATACCCTTCTGGGTGATATGCTCGCCCATCCACATGATCAGCGCGGTGCCTGCGGTGAAAGTTACGATAATGGTTACGGCTGCAAGCGCGCCGGTGTTGGACAGCATAGTCTGGCCGCCGAAACCGTTGCGGAGCAGTGCGTAGTAGGACAGGCCCTGGAGCAGACCGAGCAGAACGCCGAGGTAACGGGTCCAGCTTGCAATCTTCTCACGGCCTTCCTCGCCGCCGTCCTTTACCATGCGCTCAAGAGCGGGGATGGCAACAGTCAGCAGCTGAAGGATGATGGATGCGTTGATATACGGGGTGATGGACATTGCGAAGATGGTCGCACGAGACAGACCACCGCCGGTGAACATATCCAGATAACCAAGCATCGAACCGTTTACCGATGCCTGCTCAAAGTACTGAGACAGGAGCGTGGTATCAATAAACGGAACCGGAATGCACGAACCAAAGCGGAAGATCAGGATGATGAACAGAGTGTACAGCATCTTCTTGCGCAGTTCGGGCATAGACCAGGCGTTTTTAAGGGTTTGAAACACCTTAAACCACCTCGGCCTTTCCGCCTGCGGCTTCGATCTTCTCCTTTGCGGAAGCCGAGAAAGCAGCTGCCTTAACGGTCAGCTTCTTGGTCAGCGTGCCGGTGCCGAGGATCTTGATGCCGTCGAGAGCATTCTTAACGATGCCGGCATTGCAGAGGATCTCTGCAGTTACCTCAGCGCCGTCTTCAAACTTCTCCAGTGCGGAAACATTGACCGGTGCGTAAGTGGTGCCGAAAATGTTGTGGAAACCACGCTTCGGCAGACGACGTGCCAGAGGCATCTGGCCGCCTTCAAAGCCCGGACGGACACCGCCGCCGGAACGGGCCCACTGGCCCTTGTGACCGCGACCTGCGGTCTTGCCATTGCCGGAACCAGCGCCGCGGCCCTTACGGTATGCCGGCTTGGTAGCGCCTGCGGCAGGCGTCAATTCATGCAGCTTCATGGGTTACGCCTCCTCTACGATTTCGAGCAGGTAACCGATCTGCTTTACCTTGCCGCGCGTCTGCGCGTTGTCCGGCTGAACGGTTACGTCATTGATCTTCTTAAGCCCCAAAGAATGAGCCGTTGCGATGTGCTTCTCCAAGCGACCAGCCAGGCTCTTTTTCAGGGTAATCTTCATGTTAGCCATTGTCAGTTACCCCTTTCTTACAGTTCTTCTACGGCTTTGCCGCGTACAGCAGCTACCTGAGCTGCGTCGCGCAGGCTCTTCAGGCCTTCCATCGTTGCGGTAACAACGTTCTGCGGGTTGTTGGAACGCAGGCACTTGGTACGGATGTCCTTGATGCCGGCAGCCTCAACTACTGCACGAACAGCGCCGCCGGCGATAACGCCGGTACCGGGAGCAGCAGGCTTGAGCAGAACGCGGCCTGCACCGAACTCGCCGATAACCTCGTGCGGGATGGTGGTGCCCTTCAGAGAAATCTTAACGAGGTTCTTCTTGGCGTCCTCGATGCCCTTGCGGATAGCGTCCGGAACCTCGGAAGCCTTACCGAGGCCGAAACCGACAGTACCCTTGCCGTCGCCTACAACGACCAGAGCTGCGAACTTGAAGATTCGGCCGCCCTTAACGGTCTTGGCAACGCGGTTGAGCGCTACAACGTTCTCGGAGAACTCGTCCTCACGCTTATCGTTTCTGTTAAACTGAGCCATGTTTTACCTCCTCCCGATTAAAACTGCAGGCCGCCCTCACGGGCGCCATCTGCGAGCTCCTTCACGCGGCCGTGGAACACATAGCCGCCGCGGTCAAACACGACAGTCTCAATGCCCTTAGCCTTGCAGCGCTCGGCAACGATCTGACCAATCTTCTTGGCTGCTTCCTTGTTGCCGCCGTACTCGGTAAAGCTCTTCTCTGCAGTCGAGGCGGATACGAGGGTTACACCGGCTACATCGTCAATAACCTGTGCATAGATGTTCTTTGCAGAACGGAATACGTCCAGACGGGGACGCTCAGCGGTGCCGCTGATCTTAGCGCGTACGCGCTTGTGGCGCTGAAGGCGCGCCTTGTTGGAATCCTTCTTCGAAACCATTTATTTTCGCCTCTCCTTTCCTTACTTCTTCTTAGCGCCGGTCTTGCCTTCCTTGCGGCGGACATACTCATCAGCGTAGCGAATGCCCTTGCCCTTATAGGGTTCCGGCGGACGCTTCTCGCGGACTTCCGCTGCAAACTGGCCAACCTTCTGCTTGTCAGGACCGGAGATGATGATCGTGTTCGGGTTCGGAACGTCGATCGTGATGCCCTCTACCTCGCTCATGGTAACCTGATGCGAGTAGCCGAGGTTCATAACCAGATCCTTGCCCTGCTTAGCGACACGGTAACCAACGCCCTGAACGCTCAGCTCCTTCTTGAAGCCTTCGGTAACACCAACAACCATGTTGTGAACCAGGCTGCGGGTGAGGCCGTGCAGTGCGCGGTTGTGCTTGTCGTCGTTCGGACGGGTTACGAGGATTTCGTTGCCCTCTACCGCGATGGTCATGTTCGGATGAAATTCGCGGGTAAGGGTTGCCTTAGCGCCCTTCACGGTAACAACGCTGCCGTCAATCTTGACTTCAACGCCGGCCGGGATGGCAATCGGCATTCTACCAATACGAGACATTGTTTATACCTCCCTTACCATACAAATGCGAGAACTTCACCGCCGACGTTCAGCTCGCGAGCCTTCTTGTCGGTCATGACGCCTCTGGAAGTGGAAACGATGGCAATACCAAGGCCGCGGAGTACCTTCGGCAGCTCCTGTGCGCCAGCGTATACACGCAGGCCCGGCTTGGACACACGCTTGATGCCGGTGATAGCCTTCTGGCGGTTATCAACGTACTTCAGTGCGATGCGGATAATGCCCTGGGTGTTGCCCTCTACAACCTCGAAAGACTTGATGTAGCCTTCGTCGAGCAGGATCTGGGCAATAGCCTTCTTCATCTTGGATGCGGGTACATCCACACTGGCATGACGAGCATTGCCAGCGTTGCGGATACGAGTCAGCATATCCGCGATAGGATCAGTGATCTGCATAAAATGCTCTCCTTTAATATAAGAAGTTTGGGGGTAGTGCAGCAATCGAGCGCCGGTGGGTTAATCCGGTTCTGATTTGTCTGTTTGCCCTCCACTTTTCTTTACACTGTTCGTGGCCCTTCCACGGACAGCGGCGGGGATAAAAAATCGCCGGTCCAGTACTCAACCAGACCAGCGTTAATTATAGCACGAGAAACCAATGGCTGCAATCGGAAAAAGTGCTGATTTTTACGCAGTTTTAGCCTGTTTTGCAGTCAAATTGCTTGATTACCCGGTATAACGGCAGGTCGGCCGTTTTTGGACCGCACCAGGGACCACGCCGGGAAAATCCGGTTGATGGCCAATGGGCGTGCGCAGGAGAAACTCCTTTGCGCGGCAATTCGGTTACGCATTTGCGCAACTGTAATTAGTATACACTACACCGGGTGTATCGCGCAAGTGTTTTTTTCAAAATTTCTTAATTTTTTGAGATTTTCTTTTTTGAGGGGATTTCGCCTGCGAGGCGAACGGAACTGCGCTGACGCCGCGCGGGCGCACAAGAGGGTAGACAACCTGCGGTTTTCCACCCTCTTGTAAATCTCCCCTTTTCCCTTAGAGGGTCTGGCGCAGATTGCCGACATGTGACCGCTGCGAAAATGGGAAACGGCAGTCGGGTTACCACAGCGTGTCTTTCTCCGCCTTTTCGCAGTTCACAGATAGCGTACTGCTACACATAAGGTTTACTCTACGCTGGGTGCGGCATAACCGTGCCGCACGATTCGTTAGCGCGTTATTACAGACAGGACCTGCGAAGATAAATCCTCCCAGATATCTAAATTCGTAGGTGCCGTGCGTTACAACGCACCAAAGGGTTGCGCAACACGGTCATGTTGCGCCTGCGTAGATTTAACCGTATGTGTAGCAGTACGGTATCCGACACTGCGAAAAGGTATAAGAAAAGGACGGACCCGAAATTGGTCCGTCCGTAGCAGAGGAAAAATCCTCTGTCGTACTCTTATTTTCGAAGCGGTCGCCGCTCTCCGATTTTCGCCGAGTTAAGAAATAAAGGAAACTGGAGTCCCAAGAGGATAGAAACCTTGGTGTCTATCCTTTTGGAACCCCAGCTAAGGGTTAGCACCCATTCATCATTCTTTAGGAAACCGCAAAGTAATGCAAGTCCCCTCGCCGAGCGCACTCTTCAGCTCAACCTCCGCATGATGCAGTGCCGCACCATGCTTGACAATCGAAAGCCCCAGTCCGGTGCCGCCGGTCATCTTGCTGTGGCTTTTATCCACGCGGTAGAACCGCTCAAACACGCGCTGCTGATCCGCCGGCGCGATACCGATGCCGGTATCCGCCACCCGCACGAACGGCCGGCCGCTCTCTGTGCCGGTCACAAGCGTCACACTGCCCTGCGGCTTATTATAATTGATAGCGTTATCCGTTAGATTGAAGATCATCTGCTCAAGCGTGCGGCGCTGACCGGAAACCGCAGCCGGTTCTCCCTCGATGCGCAGCGCGATGCCCTTGCCTGCTGCCTTACTCTGCAGGCGATCGCGCACGGTATCGCAGAGGGCGGACAGCTCCACCGGCTCAAAAGCCACTGTTTCTCCGCCTTCATCCAGCTGGGACAGGTGAATGATATCCTCGATGAGCGCCAGCAGCCGCTGCGCTTCCGTACGAATCTTGCCCGCAAACGGCGCTATGTCCTCCGGCTTGGCAATGCCGCCCGCGATGATCTCCGCGTAGCCCATGATGCTGGTCAGCGGCGTTTTCAGCTCGTGCGACACATTGGCTGTAAATTCCTGCCGCTGCTGCTCGGCACGCTCGCGCTCGGTAATATCCACGATCAGCAGCACGGCGGCATGCCATGCGCTGTTCTCCTCCACCGAGCTTGCCGTAAGTTCATAAATGCGGCCGTTCCGCTCGAGTTTGCCGTGCGCGCCATTGCCGTCGAGCGCCTGCTCGACCACCTGAATGTAATTCGCGTCGCGGCACAGCGTCAGATAGCTGCCTTCCGCACTGTCATGCGGGAACAGCGCCCGCGCAGCGTGATTGGCGAACAGAATCATGCCCTTGCCGGAAAACAGTACCAGACCTTCGTCCATGCGGGCCGTAATGTCGTCGAACTCAGCCTGACGGCGCTGCAGCTCGTCCATCTGCGCCTGAATTTTGCGGTTCTGCTTGTCCATGCGGTGCAGCAGCGGCGACAGCTCGTCATAGGCTTCGCCCTTCATCGGATCATGCAGGTCGAGCGCTTCGATCGGCTTAAGGAACAGACCGGTCAGCCAGCCTGCCAGCAGCGCCGCGACCAGCAGCGCCAGCAGAATGATCAGCACAATCCACGGCGACGCATTCGACAGTGCGCCGAACACGCTGTCCGCAGTTGCGGAAATACGCAGAACATCGCCGTTTTTCAGGCGCACTGCGTAATAAAATGTCTGCTTAGCGAAGGTTTCGGACAGACGGTTGTCCTCGCCCGTGCCGTTCTTCTCTGCCGCCGCAATCTCCGGACGGACGGCGTGGTTCTCCATCTCGGAGGCATTCGTGCGGTTGTCGTACAGCACCGTGCCGTCCTGCGCGACCAGCGTCAAACGGTCGGCATACACCGAGCCGAACTTCTCCAGCTCCTCCCGGATGTTATCCACCGCAGACAGGTAGCTGCTCTCCGTCACCAGCCGCCGCCGCATGTCATTGGTCAGACCGGCGTGAACTGCCAGCAGCAGCAGCCCGGTCGTCAGCAGCAGCGTGACAAGCGATGTGAGAAAAATGCTGCCGAATACGCGCTTTCTCATGTGTGCTCTCCCATGCGGTAGCCAACACCGCGGACAGTCTCGATCAGCGCACCGTCCGCGCCCAGCTTTTGCCGCAGCGTGCGGATATGCACATCGACCGTGCGGGTTTCGCTTTCATTATTATAACCCCAAATATTCTCGAGCAGCACATCGCGCGTGAGCACGGCACCGCGGTTTTTCATCAGCAGGCACAGCAGCTGGTACTCCTTGAGCGTCAGCTGCACCTCCTGCTCGTTAACGAATACGGTGTGAGCACGCTCATCCACACAGATGCCGCCAGCTACCAGCGGACGCGGCTCATCCTTGTCCTGCATATCCTCGGTGCGGCGCAGGACCGCACGAATGCGCGCGATCAGCTCCATCATGCCGAACGGCTTGGGAATATAATCATCCGCACCGGTGTCCAGACCGACTACCTTGTCGTACTCCGTGTTTTTCGCAGTCAGCAGAATGACCGGAATCTTCGCCGTATCCGGCGCTGCGCGCAGACGACGCAGAATGGTGATGCCGTCCTCGCCGGGCAGCATGATATCCAGCAGAATCAGCTGCGGCTTGCATTTTTTCAGAGCAGTGGTCAGCGCCGCACCGTCCTCGAAGCCGTCAGCCTCAAAACCGGTGTTGCGCAGCGTGTACACCACCAGTTCGCGGATACCCGCATCATCTTCCACACAGTATATCATATGTTACACTCCGATTTCTGTCAGCGCGCCGCCGCTTCCGCGCCGTGCATTGCGCTTTTATGCGAGCCGGTGATGGAAAACTCCACCCATTCGGCAATATTGGTCGCGTGGTCGCCGATACGCTCCAGATACTTGGCGATCATCAGCACATCGAGTACGCGCTCGCCGTCCTCCGGGTTCTGCGCGATCTCCGCGATAAGGTCGCTCTTGCACTCGTCGAACAGGCGGTCCACCACGTCATCATATTCAATAACGCTCCATGCAAGGGTCAGGTCACGGCGGACAAACGCATCCAGGCTGTCGGTCACCATTTTAATGGTCGCCTGCGCCATCTGGTCGATATGCGTGTTGTGACCGCACGCACCGGACAGATACGTTACAATCTCCGCAATATCGCTTGCCTGGTCACCGATACGCTCGATATCCGTGATCATTTTCAGCACGGACGAGATCAGACGCAGATCGCTTGCAACCGGCTGCTGCTGCAGCAGCAGCTTGAGGCACATGGACTCGATTTCGCGTTCCTTGCGGTCGATCTCCTGATCAATGCGGATGGCGGCAGCCGCCAGCTTGATATCGCCCTCAAGCAGGGCCTTTACCGCACTGGCGATTGCGTTTTCGCACAATGCCCCCATCGAGATCAGCTCATTGTTCATCTCCGCAAGCTGATTGTCAAAACGGTTTCTCATTAGCCGAACCTCCCCGTAATGTAGTCTTCCGTGCGCTTGTCCGACGGCATGGAGAACAGCTTTTCGGTGTCATCCACTTCGATCATGTCGCCAAGCAGGAAGAACGCAGTCGTATCCGAAACACGGGTGGCCTGCTGCATATTATGCGTTACCATAACGATAGTATAATCCTTTTTGAGTTCGAGCACAAGGTCCTCGATCTTCGCGGTGGAGATCGGATCAAGTGCAGAGGTCGGCTCGTCCATCAGCAGCACCTCCGGGTCTGCGGCAAGCGCACGCGCGATGCAGATACGCTGCTGCTGACCGCCGGACATGGACAGCGCGGATTTTTTGAGGTTATCCTTGGTCTCCTCCCAGATAGCAGCACGTTTGAGCGAGGTTTCAACGATCTCGTCAAGCTGCACACGGCTCTTGATGCCGTGCGTGCGCGGACCGTAGGCGATGTTATCATAAATCGACATCGGGAACGGGTTCGGCTTCTGGAATACCATGCCGACACGGCGGCGCAGCAGATTGACGTCACAGTTCTTGTAGATATCCTGACCATCGAGCATGATGTCGCCCGTGATACGGCAGTTTTCCACCAGATCGTTCATGCGGTTGAGCGAACGCAGCAGCGTAGACTTGCCGCAGCCGGACGGTCCGATGAATGCGGTGATCTCATTCTCCTTGATATCCAGATTGATATCGTGCAGGGCGTGAAAATCGCCGTAATGCAGATTCATATTGCGAATTTCGATCTTATTTTCCATGTTCATTCTCCATTTACTTCTTGGTCAGCTTTTTCGCTGCCAGAGCGGAAAGCGTATTCATCAACAGGACCACCAGCAGCAGAACGACTGCGGTAGCATTTGCCTCGTTCATGTGCAGCGCCTCACCCGAGAGCACATACATGTGGATGGCCAGCGTACGGCCGGACTGGAACAGGCCGGGAATCTGTGCCATGGTGCCTGCGGTAAAGATGAGCGCCGCGGTCTCACCGACAATGCGTCCGATACCGAGGATAACACCGGACAGGATGCCGGGACCCGCAGCAGGCAGCACAATGCGGAATACCGTGCGCAGACGTCCGGCGCCCAGACCGAACGAGCCTTCGCGGTAGGAATCCGGAACCGCCATCAGCGCTTCCTCAGCGGTACGCATGATGAGCGGCAGGATCATGATTGCCAGCGTCATCGCACCGGCCAGCAGCGAGTATCCCCAGTGCAGCCTGGTGACGAAAAACAGCATGCCGAACAGGCCGTATACGATGGACGGAATGCCGGAAAGCGTCTCAGTCGTGATGCGGATGACGTTTACCAGCTTGTTTCCGCGCTTGGCATACTCATTCAGGTACACGGCAGTGAACAGGCCGAGCGGCACGGCCAGCAGCAGTGCCAGCGCGGTCGTTTCAACCGTAGTGAGGATAGCAGGCATCATCGAGACGTTCTCAGAGGTATAATTCCACTGGAACAGCGACGGCTTAAGATGCGGGATGCCCGTCACCAGGATATAGCCGATCAGGAACAGCAGCACCGCAAAGGTCAGCACAGCCGCGCCGTACACCAGACCCTTGAGCACAGCCGCAGACGCGGCGCCGTGCACCTTTTCGGTCTTTGCCTGTGCGCGCACTGCCGGTTTTGCAGCAGAGACAGCTTCTCTTGTCATGCTTCCTTCCTCCTTTTGAGAACCGAGAATGCCAGATTGATGAGCAGAATGAATACGAACAGTACAACGCCGGTCGCAATAAGTGCCTCACGGTGCAGGCCGGTGGCGTAGCCCATCTCAAGCACGATGTTTGCCGTCATGGTGCGGATGCCCTTGAGCATGCTGCCGGTCAGTCGCGGCTGGTTGCCCGCTACCATGATAACCGCCATGGTCTCGCCGATGGCGCGGCCGATGCCGAGCACGATGCCGGCCAGCACGCCGGACTTGGCAGCCGGTACCATAACCGTGAATATCGCGCGCTCATGCCGTGCGCCCATGGCGACGGCGCCCTCGTAGTAGCTCATCGGAACCGCACGCAGCGCCGCTTCGGACACGCCGATAATGGTCGGCAGAATCATAATGCCGAGCAGGATGGACGCCGCCAGAATGGACGAGCCAGAAATATCCGCTCCGAACACACCTGCCACCGCACGAACTGCCGGTACGATAATGACCATGCCGAAGAAGCCGTATACGATGGACGGAATACCGGCCAGCAGTTCGGTGCACGGCTTGAGCAGACCGTACAGCTTTTTCGGACAGTAGAATGCCATGAATACCGCCGTCAGCAGACCGATTGGCACACCGATAACGATCGCACCGGCGGTGATGTACAGGCTGCCGAGGATCATCGGCAGGATGCCGTAAATGTCGTTGCCCGGCTTCCACTTTGCGCCGGTGAGGAAGTCCAGCAGGCCAATCTCCCTCATGGCAGGCACACCGTTCGCAAACAGGAAAATACAGATGAGCACCACCGCGAAGATGGAGGTCAGTGCACAGAGAAAAAATACCATGTGCATCAGGTTTTCCCGAAAGTTTTTCATAAATCTTTCTCCTATACAGGCACAGGGCGAATCGCTTCGCCCTGTTTCATCAGTCTGTGAATTCGCTTACGCGAGGTCGCCCCAGTCAGTGATGTCGCCGACATAGATACCCTTGATCTGATCCATAGACAGGTCGTCAATGGTGTTCGCCGGGTTTACGACTACTGCGATGCCGTCAAGTGCGATGGCGGTGCCGGTCAGCTGTGCAGCCTCGTCGTCCTTCAGCTCGCGGGATGCCATGCCGATAGCAAAGGTGCCGTCCATCGTGCCGGTCATGCCGGAGGTGGAGTCAGAGGTCTGCAGGTCAATGCTTGCGTTCGGGTTTACAGCCTTGTACGCCTCGATCAGCTTCTCCATAACCGGGGATACCGAGGAGGAACCGCCAACTGCGATCTGGCCGGAGGAACCGTCGGAAGTAAAGGCTGCTGCATTGTCGTCAACAGCGATGTACTTGTTATCGGTTACAACAGCCTGACCTTCCTTGGAGAGGATGAAGTTGATGAAATCCTTGGCTACGCCGGTCGGCTCGCCCTTGGTTGCAATGTTGAACGGACGGGACAGCTTGTAGGTGCCTGCCTTTACGTTATCTACGGTAGCTTCTGCGCCGTCTACCTTGACAGCCTTAACAGTGTCATTCAGCGCGCCGAGCGAGATGTAGCCGATAGCCTTCTCGTTGCCTGCTACGCTGGTCAGTACAACATCGGTCTTGTTGGCGATCTCGGCATCCGCGGTGGTATTGTCGATCTTCTCGCCTGCGTCGTTCTTCTCCTCAACGCCGGTCAATTCGATGAACGCGCCGCGCGTACCGGAACCATCCTCACGGGAGATAACGGTGATCGCGCCGGATACGCCGCTGTCATTGCCGCTTGCCTGGGAATCCGAGGAAGCGGAAGAGGAACTGCCGCCGCAGCCGCTCAGTGCACCGGTCAGCATCATTGCTGCCAGAAGCATGGAAATGCTCTTTTTCATAATTAGTTCTCCTTTTACATTCGTCTTCGTTTTTTGTTACAAGATTATCTTACGGAAGTTTTGTAAAATGCAAAAGCGAGAGTTCGTTAAGTTTAAGTAAAGTGTGTTTTTTCTGGTAAAATCTTTGTTAAATACGGATTTTCGCCTGCGATTCAGCGGGAGTTGCGCTCTGCGGAGCGCAGGAACGTGCGGCGCCCGCCGCAGGGGCAAAAAGGAAGGGACACCTGCGGTTTCCCTTCCTCTTTGAACTCCTGCCTTTCCCTTGGATAGTCTGGCGCAGATTGCCGACATGTGACCGCTCCGAAATAGGGGAACGGCAGAGGATTTTTTCTTCCGTGTCTTTCGCAACCTGTTCGCAGTGTCAGATACATTACTGCTACACAGACCGGAAAGTCTTCGCAGGCGCGGCACAAGGTGAATTGCCCGAAGGGCAAGAGAGGGTCCCCTGGGGGATAGCAGTACCGCGCAATTCGTCAGCGCGTTATTATAGACAGCACTACGAGGATAAATTATACCAGACATCTAAATTCGCAGATGCCGTGCGTTACAACGTGCCAAGGATTTACGCGGCACGGTTATGCCGCGCCTGCGCAGAGTAGCCCGTATGTGTAGCAGTACGCTATCTGTGAACTGCGAATATTTTACGAAACAAACGCAAGAGTATCCCGACTGCCGTTCCCCTATTTCGGAGCGGTCACATGTCGGCAATCTGCGCCAGACTCTCCCAAAAGGAAGTGGGAGTTAAGAGGGTAGAAACCTTGGTGTCTACCCTCTTGCCCCGCCGCGGGGGCGGCGAATCCCCGCGCTCCGCAGAGCGCAACTCTCCGCTGAGGTTCAGCAAAAAAGACTGCCGCCCGGACAGAGTGAACCGCCCGCGCGGTTCAAGTACCCCGCTGGGTCGGTGCAGAAAAGGAGCCGCCCGTTAAAGGCGAACACGCTAACGCAGTTCGTATGCCCCGCCGAGTCAATGCCGAGAAAAAAGAGAACCCTCTCACGAAGGTTCTCTAAAAAATCAGTTTTTTCGCTTTCGGAAGTACCCGAGGTACATAACCGCTGCCGCCATGCTCCAGAAATACGCCATCATATACGGCACCTCGAAGATATTCTCGAAGTAGCAGTGCACCAGCACGCCGCACATGCCTGCGAACATGGAAACCGCCAGCACGCGCGTGCGGTCGCCCTTGGTGTAGCCGGTACGACCGATCGAGCGCAGGCTCCACAGCACCAGACCGAACAGCAGCAGGATGAAGAACGCCAGACCGAGATAACCCATCTCGACCAGCGTTTTCAGATAATAGTTATCCATGTAGAAGTAGGAGAAATCCTTGGTCTCCTCGATGACCTTGTTCTGCATGGCAACCGCGCCGCCGAAGCGGCCGAGGCCGAAGCCGAGCACCGGATTGCTCTCCTGCAGCAGCTTGAGACCCTTGGACCAGCGAATGACACGACCTGCGCGGCGGCTTGCAGCAAGGTAATCCGCGGTAAACAGATAAGTAATGCGGTTCGCAATAGACGGGATTACCAGCAGTGCACCGACACCGGCCACGCCCATCAGCGCGATCAGGCGGCGGTCCAGAAAGATGGCGAAAATCACAACGGCTACTGCCAGACCGCCCCAGGCACCCTTGGAGAAGGTGAAAATGCAGCTCAGGCACATCATGCCGGTCGCGCAGACGGCCAGCACCTTGACCCACATTTTACTGCTGTAATATGCAAGTCCTGCCACCATCGGGGCAAACAGCACCAGCAGGCTGCCCATGATATTCGGGCTGCCGGTGAGCGAGTACACGCGCGTACGCACGCTGGCCTCGGTCTGAGAGACCCAGCTCGACGGGATCGGTGCGGCTACGATATACTGGTAAATGCCGTGCGCCGCAATACAGAGTGCCATCACGACGAGCGCACCGTAGAATACCGCGAAATCGCGGTCGTTTTCAATCAGGCGGGTGACGAGGAAGAACCAGAACAGGTACTCCACAACCGCACGGTAGCCTGCTACCGCGATATGCGTATTCGGCGAAACCGCACACATCAGGAAAAAGCCGACCGCGATGAACAGCAGCAGATAGGCATCCACCGGCGTAGCACGCGAGCCGAGCGGCGCACGCTTCATCGCCATGTGCCACAGGATGTACGCAAATGCAGCAAGCATCAGGCACTCATCCCACACGGATGCCACAAACGACGGCAGATAGCCGGCATCCGACACCCAGCGGACGGCGGAATCGAGCGGCAGATACATCGCCAGACAAATGAGCAGCAGGCCGCGCACGCCGACGAACCTGCAGGCTCTGCCGATCAGGCCGCCGCCTGCGACACGCTCGATCGGCCGCCAGACAGCAAGGCAGATGCGGTAGATCAGGCTGTTTGCCGCAATTCCGCCCAGTTTTTCGACAAACCGGCGCAGCGCTGCCAGAATCCGCGCATAGATGCTGTTCGCCGAGGTACATATCGGTGCCGCGCAGAATTTATTCCACAGACGACAGAACACCGAGCTTGGGTACGCCTGCCGGATACGGTTAAAGAATCCCGCGATAGCGCCCTCGTGGTACCATGCGCGCAGACACATCAACAGCCGCACGAACAGACTGTTTTCAAATAACGCTTTCATAGGCTTTAATTATCCGCAATATCGACCGAATCAATGTTGCCGGTCGTCTCAAAATCGTTGGTCTTTACAATGAATGTACGGCCTGCGCGCACCTCCTGCGTACCGATGGCCGGTGCAGGCGTGCCCTTGGAAACCTTGGTCGTGATGGTGAATACCAGATCCTTCTTCTCCGGATCGGTTGCCGTTACAATGCGGCCGTCAGCGGTGGTAACCTGCTGATTGTAATCATCGATCTTCATATCGGTGATCTGCGCATTGACATAGCTGTTGCCGTTTACCAGCGACTTGCCTACCTGGCTGTTGCGCTGCACCTCGTTTACCAGGAACGGCGTTGCACCGCGTACGCGGACGGTCATCGTCAGGGAGACCTGCGGAGACGCAACCTCCTTGATCTGCTTGGCAAACAGCTTGTAGCCGACACCGGCTACGACAGCGATCGCAGCGACCAGCACCAGCAGATCGACAACATTGATGATGCCGAACAGCTTGCCCTTTTCGTTAATGATCTTCATAAATTTCCTCCGTTGGCAAATGAATTTCGTGTTTCACTGTGTCATTATACCATAGAGCGACTGAAAAGTTAAGTGTTATCTTTGTGAAGCAGCAAGTCTGCCAGAAGTGACCGAAATTCCACCCGGTCGCTGCCTGTTCTGCTCTCACCTGCCGCCTCCTCGCAGGTGATGGAAAACGCCGTACACCACCATGCCGCACGAGGACTCTGCGGCGCAAACGCCGACCAGAACAGCACAAGAACCGCTGTCAGCACTGCCGCGAGAGCCTTTCTATCCTGTTTCTGCATAACAAAACCGCCTTTCTGCATCCGGTGTACCCAGTATGCCCGAAAGGCGGCTCTGCTAAACATATTCTCCGCAGCAAGCAAGTTATGATGAGCGCATACTATAATGTCATTTCCGCTTTTTTATGCCATTCCAAATAGTACCTTTGATGCCATTTTCGAGAACTCCCTTAATGGTTTCTCTGGTATCAAGCCCCAGTGTATCATCCACAATAGTAAATGCATGCTTAATTACATCAGAACCTCTTTGGGCTAAGGTTGTACCGGTCACTGCATTAATCATGAGTCCACTGAATTTTCTCGCTTCTAATGGACCCGGGAATTCAATCTCTAAATTTTTCTGAATAGTCTGAATAGCTATCTTGAATCCTTTTGTTTTAATCTGCGCAGCATCATTATAAACTTTAACGTTTTCCAGTGGAATGATATCAATCCGTTCTCTTTCTTTCTTAAATATCCCTTTTTCCTTCTCGAAAATCAATTTCTGCGAAGTCAAGGTCACAAGCAAATTGCCTTGATACAAATTCCCCTGATATGTTTTGCATTTTACTGTTCCTTCGTAAAGCACCGCTTCATCGGGCTGAATCACAAAGTTTTCCATAATACTTTTTCTCCTATACTTATTCGTTTACAAAAGTATCTGTAAATTTCGCGTGATCATATTTGATCTTCCAGCTCTTTCAGTTGTACGTTTCGGTCAAAAACGTGTCCGCGAAACGGCGACGCAGCATTTTCGCTGCCGTTTTGGCGCGGCTCTCATCCGAGAACAGGCCGTACACGGTCGGGCCGGAGCCGCTCATCAGCGTACCGTCCGCACCGTTTTCTGCGAGAAACGACTTGATTTCGCCGATCTGGCGGCGTTTTGCCGCCGTAACGGTCTCCATCACGTTGGACAGGTACGCGCACACGCCCTCGTAATCTCCCTGATTGAGCGCGGCCATCATACCCTTGTTGTCCGGATGCTCGAGGATATCCACGCTGTCGATCTCCTGATAGACCTCCTTGGTCGGCACCGCAAACGGCGGCTTGCACAGTACGACCCAGCAGTGCGGCATATCGGGCAGCAGGCTCAGCTCCTCGCCGATGCCCTGCGCCAGCATGGTGCCGCCGCGCAGGCAGAACGGCACATCGGCACCCAGTTTAAGTCCCATCTCGCACAGCTCGTCGTCGGTCAGACCGGCTGTATGCAATGCGTTGAGCGCACGCAGTACAGCCGCCGCATCCGTCGAGCCGCCCGCCAGACCTGCCGCAACCGGAATGCGTTTTTCGATGTGAATCTCGCAGGTTTCGAGCAGTGCGCCGGTCTCCTTGTAGAACAGCTCCGCCGCACGGTACGCCAGATTGCGCTCGTCGGTCGGCAGAAACGGCAGGCTGCAGCTCAGCACGATGCCGCGCGGCTTTTTCTCGCCGTGGATGGTGGTAACGCGCACGGTATCGTGCAGCGCGATCGACTGCATGACCATCTCCACCGTGTGGTAGCCGTCCTCCCGCCGTCCGGTGACGTCGAGCGTCAAGTTGATCTTTGCACGGGCACGAACAGTCGTATCCGCGTGTGTAATTTCCTGTTTTCGTCTAAAAAGCATGTTGTTTCAGCCTCTACATTTATTTCAGTGCGATCTGCACCGGTTTGCGCTCACGGAACACGGTAACGTGGGTAAAGCCTGCGTCGAGTGCATTCTTCACGCAGTCATCTACGCCGCGCGCCACGGTGTCCAGCGTGTGCGAATCCGAGCCGATCGAGATGCGCTCGCCGCCCATGCGCTTGTATTCGTACAGAATATCCTGCGGTGGACCGACCTTTTTCTGCCAGCCCGCGATACCGGCAGCATTCAGCTCAAGCGCATAGCCGTGGTCGATGCACGAGCGCAGCACCTGCTGGACGCGGTCCATATAATTGTCAAACGACGGAATATAGTCGCCGTGCTTCATCACGCGCAGCGGATAATCAATGTGCGCCAGCACGTCAAAGCCGCCGTGCTCCTCGAGCAGCAGCAGCTGATCGAAATACTCGTGCAGGAACTTGTCGCAATCCATATTGGGAAAGTCGTGAAAGTAGATATCCAGATCGTTCGGCATGGCATGCAGCGACCCGATGACCATATCGAACGGATGCGTGCGGACAAAATCGTCCGCATCCGGTGTGGCGTGCAGCTGGCCGATCTCCATACCCGCCAGAACCTCAATACCGCCGTTCCCTGCCGGACGGCGCTTTTCCCATACCTCGCGCGCACAGGCTTCCGGGTCACGGTTGTCGCGCGTGCCGCCCGAACGCAGAAAATCCAGATGATCGGTAATGCCGATGATATCCAGTCCGGCCTGCTCGCAGGCGTGAATTTTATCGTCGATGGACTGCGGATACTGGGCGTCAGCCGAATATCCGGTGTGCATATGCAGGTCTACCCGCATGGACGTTCCTCCTTATAGATAATTGAACACGGTCTGTACAAAGCAGGCGACGATCAGCAGAAACATGCCTGCATTCTGCAAAACGGCTTTAAGCGACGGCGCACAGGGTCCGTGCAGCCAGACCTGCTGTTTTCTGCCGCGAACGAGCAGGATCATGCCGATCACCAGCATCGCCATCCAGAACAGGCCGAGCGCCGACTGCGCGGCTATGGTATCCGGCAGCAGCATGGGCACCACCGAGCCGATGATGTTGAACAGCATGTGCAGCAGCACCGAGGTGCGCAGCAGTCCGGTGCGGTAGTACGCGTAGGACAGCAGCAGACCGAGCGCAAAGGCGTAAAAAAACTGCTCCAGATTGGCGTGATACAGGCCGAACAGCAGTGCAGAAATGAAGGCGCCCGGCTTCTGCCCGTACCGCGCAAGACGGCCGGCCAGCAGACCGCGGAACACCAGCTCCTCGCACAGCGGACCGATGATGCAGGCACCGAGAACGACAGCCGCCATCGGCATCTGCGAAAAGCTCTCGTCCACCATGCCGACCGGATCGCGTCCGGTCAGAGCGTAGACCATGTCGTTGATATTCGTGCCGATGAGCGAACCGAGCCACATCAGCGCACAGCCGATGACAAACCACCGGCCCATGCGCTTTGCGCCTGCCCGCTCCCTGCAGAACGGCATCGGCGGTGTTTTGCGCCATATACAGAACACAATCGGCAGCGAGACCGCATAATGTCCGACGAGCAGCAGCAGGTAATACAGCGTTTCCGGCATGCGGAACGGCAGGATCCAGCCGTCCAGCCAGTACAAGCCGAACTGCCAGAGGATCGACCACAGCATGATCGCCAGCACGGAAAATCCCAGCTTCGAGCAGTAGCGGCGCTCCTGCAGGATATCAATTTGCTCCATAAAAGTTTCCTCTCCGGGCAAAAACAGAGGCGGAGCCTATGCTCCGCCCCCATATTTGTCTAATTGACGAAAGGCTTACTGAGCCTTGGCCTCGTTTACCAGACGCTCGGTATCCTTGGCGATCATAAGCTCCTCGTTGGTCGGAATAACCAGAACGCGAACGCGTGCCCAGTCGATGGAGATATCCATCTGCTTGCCGCGGTACTTGTTCTTCTCCGGGTCGATCTTGATGCCGAGGTACTCGAGGTGCTCGCAGACATCCCAGCGAACCGAGCGGTCGTTCTCGCCTACGCCTGCGGTGAAGATGATCGCATCTACGCCGCCCATCTCGGCAACGTAAGAACCGATGATCTTCTTAACAGACAGGTTGAACATATCCTTAGCCAGCGCTGCACGCGCGTTGCCGTCAGCAACAGCAGCATCCAGATCGCGGAAGTCGGAGGATACGCCGGAGATACCCAGCATACCGGACTTCTTGTTCAGGATATTGATGACCTCGTGTGCATCCATGTGCTCGTGCTCAGCCAGGAACTCGATGATAGCCGGGTCGATGTTGCCGGCACGGGTGCCCATCGGCAGACCATCCAGCGGAGTAAAGCCCATGGAGGTATCGAAGCTCTTGCCGCCATTGATTGCGCAGATAGAAGAACCATTGCCGAGGTGGCAGGTGATCAGGCGCAGCTCCTCGAGCGGACGACCGAGCATCTCAGCAGCCTGCTGAGAAACATACTTGTGGCTGGTGCCGTGGAAGCCGTAACGACGGATCTTGTACTTCTCGTAGTACTCGTACGGAATTGCGTACATGTAGTGGGACTGCGGCATGGTCTGGTGGAATGCAGTATCGAATACTGCAACCATCGGAACGTCCGGGCCCATAACCTCGCGGCAAGCCTGGATGCCGGTCAGGTTAGGCGGATTGTGAAGCGGTGCCAGCGGTACGCAGTCCTCGATCGCCTTGAGGACCTTCTCGGTGATGATAACGCTGTCCGAGAAGAACTCGCCGCCGTGTACAACGCGGTGACCTACTGCGTCGATCTCGCTCATAGAGGAGATGACACCCTTTTCCGGATCGAGCAGAATGTTGATAACAGACTGGATTGCTTCCTTGTGGGTGGGCATTGCGATGTCAAACTTGAACTTCTCATCGGACTTGTTGCCGGTGTGGGTCAGCACACCGTCGATGCCGATGCGCTCGCACAGGCCCTTCGCCATTACCTCGCCCGACTCGGTGTCGAGCAGCTGGTACTTCAGCGAAGAACTGCCAGCGTTGATTACCAATACTTTCATTTGCGAAAACTCCCTTATGCCGTATTTGGCGGCTTGCATAAAGCCGCGGAAGCCTATATAATAATGCTATATTTTTATTCTACACGATTCTTTGCAAATGTACAACCCCTTTTTCGAGGTTTTTACCTTGCAGACCGCTGTCATCTCACTGAAAGGAGCACCGTCATGACCGTATGCGGCATCACCGCCGAGTATAATCCGTTTCACACGGGGCATCTGCACCACATTGCCGAAACCCGGCGCAGCCTCGGCGAAAACGCCGTGATCGTATGCGTGATGAGCGGCAATTTCGTCCAGCGCGGCGATTTTGCCGTGCTGGATAAGTACGCGCGTGCCGAAATGGCCGTGCGCTGCGGCGCTGACCTCGTGGTTGAACTGCCGCTTGCGGCGGCGCTGTCCTCGGCGGAGGGCTTCGCCAAGGGTGCGGTGCAGACGCTGCACGCACTCGGGTGCGGCACGGTGTCGTTCGGCGCGGAGACTGCGGATACGGATTTGCTTTCACAAGCGGCAGAACTCCTGAACAGCCTGCCGATGAAGGGAGAATCCGGCTCTCCGCACCTGTCCTACGCCGCCAGACGGCAGGAAGAACTCAGCAAAGTCAACAAACAGGCTGCCGTTCTTTTGGATAACCCGAACAACACGCTCGCCGTGGAATACTGCCGCTTCCTGCTCCCGCTCGAGATGCGCCCGCTTGCGGTGCGCCGGCAGGGCGCGGCCCACGATGCATGCGCGCCGCACAGCGGCTTTGCCTCAGCGAGTCTGCTGAGAGCGCATTTGCGAGACGGCGATTTCGCGTTCTGCGCACCGTTCCTGCCGCCTGCGGCTCGCGCCGTGTGGAAGAAGGCCGCAGATTGCGGTGAAGCGCCGGTCGCTCTGCCGGAGGACACACTGCTCGCGCTGCTGCGGACGGCACTCTATCAGGGCAGACTGCGGACCGGCTCGGCAGACGGCTTTGACGAGCGGCTCCGCAAGGCGGTCTATACGGCACATTCGTTCTCGGATGCGGTAGAAAAGGCTCGAACGCGGCGGTTTCCGGCGGCTCGTGTGCGCCGTGCGCTCCTGCGGTCTGTGCTCGGTGTGGAGGCAGACGCGCCCGTCTCCCCTGCTTATCTGCGCGTGCTGGCGCTCAGCGTGCGCGGACGGGCGGCGCTCAGGCAGGCTGCCCTGCCCGTTATCGTCAAGCCGGTGACGGAAAAACGGCTGCCCGAAAATCTGCAAGCGGCGCTCTGCCGCGATGCCTTCGCGGACGACCTGTTTGCGCTTGCGCTTCCCGATCCCGAACGGAGAATCGGCGGCGGGCATTTCCGCAAAACGCCGTTCTGTCTGCGCTGAATTGACAATCCTCTCATTTTGCTTTACAATAAACTTTAGCGTTGTAAAGTGAAACGAGGGGATTTTATGATTGGTCTTGGAACCATTGTAAATGTTGGCACGGTGCTTATCGGCACTACTATCGGTATACTGTTAAAAAACGGTCTGCCGAAACGCTTTGAAAAAACGGTCATGCAGGGACTGGGACTAACCACCTGCTTTATCGGTATAGGCGGAACACTCAGCGAAGTATTGACCATACAGGATGGCGAAATCGGCACCCGGCATACCATGCTGCTTATACTCTGTCTGGCACTCGGCGCTGTCATCGGTGAAGCGCTGAATATCGAGCAGCGACTGGAGGATTTCGGTGCATTCTGTCAATCACACTTTGCTGCCAAAGGGGACAGCCGATTTGTTGAAGGCTTCGTTACCGCATCTCTTCTGTTTTGTGTCGGTGCAATGGCAATTGTCGGTGCATTAAACGATGGTCTGAATGGTGACCCAACCATGCTGATTGCCAAGGCTATTCTGGATGGTGTTGCCTCGATTCTCTTCGCCGCATCTCTCGGCAAGGGCGTATACCTGTCTATTGTGCCGATTTTCTTCTATCAAGGCGGCATTACATTGATGGCACGATTCATCCGTCCCTGGCTGACCGATGTCTTGATTGGTCAAATGTCGTGTGTCGGCTCCGTGCTGATTTTTGCCATTAGCTTGAATCTCATCTTCAACAGCAAGCTGCGCGTCGGCAATCTGCTGCCTGCGATCTTCCTGCCGGTGCTGTTTTTCTTTCTGGCGCAGTTTTTCCCGACTCTCGGCACCTTATAAAATCGACACCGTTTGACTTTCTTTTCGCCCTCCCGTATAATGGATACAACATTTAACGAAACGGAGCCGTAAACTATGCTCGCTTACACTTATCGAAAACAGGGTGAGTTTGCCCTGCAGAACAAGCCGGAACCCGTTCTCACGCATGCAGGAGACGCGGTAGTGCGCGTTACCATGTCGAGCATCTGCACGAGCGATCTGCACATCAAGCACGGCTCGGTGCCGCGTGCCGTACCCGGTATTACGGTCGGCCATGAGATGGTCGGCGTGGTCGAGCAGGTCGGTTCGGCAGTCAAAACCGTCAAGCCCGGCGACCGTGTAGCCGTCAACGTGGAAACGTTCTGCGGACACTGCTTTTTCTGTCAGCACGGCTTTGTCAACAACTGTACCGATCCCAACGGCGGCTGGGCACTCGGCTGCCGGATTGACGGCGGTCAGGCGGAGTACGTCCGCGTGCCGTATGCCGATCAGGGTCTGACTGTCATTCCCGACCGGGTTTCCGACCGGCAGGCGCTGTTTGCCGGTGATGTACTCGCCACCGGCTACTGGGCAGCCAGGATTTCCGAGATCAGGCAGGGCGACACCGTGCTTATCCTCGGTGCCGGGCCCACCGGCATCTGCACCATGCTGTGCGCCATGCTGCATCACCCGCACAGGATCATCATCTGTGACCCCGATCCGGCGCGGCTGCGCTTTGTGCGCGAGCACTATCCGGATGTGCTGACCATCACGCCCGAGCACGCGCAGGAGTTTGTGCAGCTCAACAGCCCGCACGGCGGCGCGGATGTGGTCTGCGAAGTGGCAGGCTCGGACGGCAGCTTCCGTCTCGCGTGGGAGTGCGCCCGACCGAATGCAATCGTCTCGATTGTTGCACTGTACGACAAGCCGCAGACGCTTCCGCTGCCCGATATGTACGGCAAAAACCTCACGTTCAAGACCGGCGGCGTGGACGGCTGTGACACCGCAGAAATCCTGCGGCTGATCGAGTGCGGTCAGCTGGATACCACACCGCTCATCACGCATATTTTCCCGCTGAATGAGATCGAAGCGGCGTACGATCTGTTTGAGAAGCGCCGCGACGGGGTCATGAAGGTGGCAATTACGCCGCCGGAAAAATAATTGAGGATTGAAAATGGAGAATGGGCCACATGGTTTACCATTCTCCATTCCGCACCAATACAGCAGAAAAGCCACCGTATCATCCGATACGGTGGCTTTTATAGCATTATTTTTAATCAACCAGCTTATCCAGCTCGGCAACATGATGCGTGCCGGTCGCGGTCTGGTGCTCCGCCTGCTTGGCGTACAGACCGACCACGGTCGCGGACTTCTTGATGGACTGCATCGTGCCCGCACCGGCCACACAGCCGCCCGGGCACGCCATGCCCTCGAGCAGATAGCCGTTGTACTTGCCGGCCTTGGCGGCCATCAGCAGCTTGCGGCAGTCGCGCAGACCCTCGGCGTTGGCGACCTTGATCTCGCGGTCCGGGTGTTTCTCGTTGATGACGTTGACAACGGCCTTGGCTACGCCGCCGGACACCGCAAAGTTACGGCCGTCGGACGAAGCATCGTTGATGCCGTGCGGATCCTCCTTGAGATTTTCCACATCGATATGACGGGCCTCGAAAATGCCTGCCATCTCCTCGAACGTCAGCACGAAATCGACCTCGCTTCGTACATCAGAGCGCATCGCTTCGAGCTTCTTTGCCGCGCACGGGCCGATGAAGGCCACCTTTGCACCCGGCTGATGGTGCTTGACCAGTCGAGCGGTCAGGGTCATCGGCGTGAGCGCCATCGAGATGCAGTTGGCCTGTTCCGGGAACAGCTTCTTTGCCATCATCGACCACGCCGGACAGCAGGAAGTCGCCATGAACGGCAGCTTCTCCGGTACTTCCGCTACAAAGTCCTCGGCCTCCTGTGCCGCACACAGGTCAGCGCCGATGGCAACCTCGATAATATCGGCAAAGCCGAGGCGCTTCATCGCGGCACGCAGCTTGCCCGGTGTCATCTTCGGGCCGAACTGGCCGACAAACGCCGGTGCGACAGCGGCGTAGACACGCTCGCCCGCCTGAATGGCGCGGATCATCTGGAAGATCTGCGACTTGTCTGCGATCGCGCCGAACGGGCAGTTTACAAGGCACTGGCCGCAGGAAACGCACTTCTCGTAATCAATATCGGCTCTGCCATTGCAGTCGCTGTGGATGGCATCCATGCCGCAGGCTGCCGCACACGGACGCTCCTGACGGATGATGGCGTGATACTGACAGACATCCATGCAGCGGCCGCACTTGATGCACTTCTCCTGATCGATAACAGAACGGCCGTTGAAGCGGTCGAGCGATACTGCGCCCTTGGGACATACCTCAACGCACGGATGCGCCATGCAGCCCTGACAGCCGTCCGTGACCATGACCTCGTTCTCCTTGCAGGCGTGGCACGCGAACTTGATCACGTTGATGAGCGGCGGCGTGTAGTAGGTTTCCTCGCGGGTGGCAGCCTCGATGTTGTCGGACAGCGGCGCGTGCTCGGCGGCGCTGCGGCACGGCAGACCCATCGCCAGACGCAGGCGTTCGCCGACGATAGCGCGCTCGAGGAAAATATCGTTGCGGATATTGCCCACTTCGCCCGGCATGATGTCGAACGGCAGTGCTTCGATGCGGCGGTCGGTCGGCCACTCAGTATGGTACGCCATACGGGCAACCTCGGTGAAAATGCGGTGGCGGATCTCCTGAATACGGGTTTCTACACCTCTCATAGCCATAGCTTGTTTTATCCTCCTAATCCATATCGACCCGGAAAATCGGGTCGTCCCTGTCATACTATCTTGTGAGCGCTCCCGGCAGAGCGCATGTGCTCTTTTAACAGGATACCATAAACAGGGCTTTCTGCAAAGGGTATTTGTAGATTTTTTAACAATTACTTTGTTACAATTTTACCTGTGTTTTTTGGGCATTCTGTTGAAAAACAACGCGCAGACGGACAGGTGTCTTTCTATCTCTTGCAAAATCGAAGGTTTTACGCTTGACGAAAAGCGAGAGGTACGCTCTGCGGCGCGCGGGAACGGTGCCCGCCAACGCATTTATGTTATAATAAATTTATCCTCTCTGTCAGGATACGCGATCCGCAATCGTATTATAGGTGAAGCAACGTTGCTTTCCAAAGGAGCTGAAACCAATGAAACAATTTGACAGGGCAGACGCCGAACGTCTGGTGCAGACGTACTCCGACCTGATCCTGCGGCTGGCTTACACCTATTTGAAGTCAACCCACGATGCTGAGGACATCTGCCAGAATATCTTTCTCAAGCTGCTGACCGGCGGTCAAACCTTTGACAGTCCGGCGCACGAAAAAGCGTGGATCATCCGCGCGACCGCCAACGCCTGCAAGGACAGCCTGCGCGCCGCGCACCGGCGCAATGTCGGTCTGGAAGCCGCTGCCGCGACACCCGCGCCTGCCGCACCGGATTCCGATGTGCTCGATGCGGTGATGGCGCTGCCGCGCAAATACCGTGAAGCAGTCTATCTGCACTACTACGAGGGCTATTCCGTGCGCGAAATCGCGTCTCTGCTCGGTCAGAGCGAGTCTGCCGTTTCCGCACACCTGAGCCGCGGGCGCAAAAGCCTGCGCACCACCTTGGGAGGGGATCTTTATGAACAGAGAGTATAACGATAACAAAATGTATAATTCTGCACTGGACGAGCTGCGCTTCTCCGAAGAAGCGAAAAGCCGCATGGTCGATCGCCTGATGGCCGCCGCCGAGCAGCCGGAGCAGCCGGTTGCCATTCATCGTGTACGCCGTTTTCCGCGCATCGCGGCGGTCGGCGTGGCTGCCGCTCTGGTGCTGAGCATCGGTGCGGGTGCAACAGGCGTATTCAAGTCCGCGAGCGACGCATTTGCCGGCGTATTCGGTCCAACAGCAGACACCGAAATCATCGACCAGATCGGCCGCCCAATCGGCGCGAGCGATACGGCGGGCGGCGTGACCGTCACCGCGGATGCGATTCTGTTTGATGGCTACAACTACCTTATCTCCTACACGCTCGAAAAGGAGGACGGTTCGGCGTTCGACTGCACGAAAAACCCGGATACCGGTCTGCTGAATGTGTACTGGAATCGTGCAGACAGCAATATCGGCCTGAATGCGCAAGGCGCAATCGGCAGTAGCTATTTCTATGACGAAAATCCGAATGATAATGCCATTCAGTATGTTGAAACCATGTCGTACACTGACGCAGTTACGACCGGTGGTACAGCAAAGATTATGCTCGGCGACCTGACAGCAGTAACTGATAACGGCGCTGAAACCAAAACCATCGCCGACGGTATCTGGCATCTCAAGTTCAAGCTGGAGGCCGATAACAGCGCGGTTGAACTGCCTGCCGGTCAGTCTATTCAAGTAGGTGGCAAAACCGCAACGATCAATAAAGTCCTGCTCTCGCCTATCGGCTATAACTTTGTCTACACGGTTGATGGCAAAGCACCGTTTGAGAATGCCGAAAGCGGTCAGGAACCCGCCAGCCACCGCGATACATGGGACGCATTTTCCGCAAAACTGCTTATCAATAAGAAGGACGGCACTGTAATCGACGTGCCAGGCAACGGCAGCAGCATGGACCCGCATGACGGCAAGACCGTCTGCACCCGCCAGGGCACGTTCGATACCATTCTCCCGCTTGATGAAGTGGTGTCCGTCACCATCGGTGATACTACGATTCCGGTAAAATAATCGGCGGAGTGCTTGCATTATCGTAAGATCAGTGTTATACTATATTTAAACGATAACACATTATCCATAGGCGTGGAAAACCCCGGAGGGTGCATCCTCCGGGGTTTTCTATTCCATTATACGGCGGCTTAAACCGGGGTTCTGTGAGTCACTTTACCTCCACTCATCGAACCACTTGCAGATGTAGTGTGCGACTACACTTGCCAAGATTGAGTAGATAAACGATAACGTATTGTTATCCACAGGCTGCACCTCCTTCCCGTTGCCGGGACTCGGTAAAGCAACAAGTTTATTATACCATACCGCCGTTTATTCGACAAGATTCGACAAAATGCAACGCAAAGTAAAAAGACCGATGAACCAAGGTTCATCGGTCTTTCTCTTATCTTCAGATCGTCGTCAGCAGCTTTGCGAACTCCGCACGGGTGAACGTACCCTGCGGCTTGATCGTGCCGTCGCTGAAGCCCTGCACCAAACCCTTCTGCATACACAGTGCAACCGCATTTCGGCGGTCCGCCGAGATAGAGCCTGCGTCCTTGACAGACGCCAGCGTCTGTGCGGTTTCGGCATCACTCATGGCCGCAGTGCCGTCCGCCTGCAGCAGATTTGCAAAAAGCTGCATCGCATCCTCGCGGGTCATGGCAGCCGTCGGCCGGAAGTTATCGCTCAGGCCCTCAAGCAGACCGTTTGCGTACACCGCGCTGACCGCATCCGAGTACCACTCGCCTGCGCGAACGCCTGCGGGCAGTGCGCCGCTGCCGGACAGACCGCGCTGACGCGCGATGGTCGTGCAGACTTCGGCCGCCGTGATCGTATCGTTCGGACGGAATTTACCGTTCGCGCCGGTCATCAGCTTGCGTTCGGTCACTGTATTGATATACTGCAGTGCCCAGCAGGTACTGCTTACATCGCTGTAGCCGGTCGCAGCAGCCGAAACTTGGGGCGAATACGACGTCATCAACGCCTTATAGCACGCGCTGTTCCGGTTCAGCACATCGGAAAGCTGCTCAAACGTCAGCAGATATTCCTCTGTATAAGCTCGGCGGGAAGCGCTCTCGTATTCGTTGTAAAAATAGGTTACGCCTTTCGTGCTGATGCGCGGATAGCTGTACAGATAAATCGCATGATCGTCCGGCAGCAGCTTCTTGACCGTCTCGATGTAGTCACCGGTCAGCAGGTCGTTCAGTGTGTACTGCGTGCCGGTGTGCAGATCAAACGCCAGACAGTTATTCCAGACCGACGAACCGGCGCCTTTGCCGCTCTCGCAGTTGGCCCAGACAACGAGCACCGAGCCTTCCACGGACGCACCGTAGCTGCCCTCTAGCGCATCATACTCGGCGGTAACGGACGGTCCCTTGAGGAAGAACGAGCGGATTTCGCTGTTGATGGTGTTCTGCACCTTTTTGTCGCTCAGGCCGCTAATCTCCGGAAAATCGACATCCCATCCATGCTCCGTGCCGTCCTGCTGATAGCCCATGAACTTTTCGTAATGCACGGTCTTTGCAGTGATGCCGCCGCCAAGGTCGAACGACTTCGGCTGCTCGAACAGCGTTTTGCCGCTGCGCAGATCAATATACTTGCGGGTGTCGTCCTGCGTGACGCAGACCACGTTTTCGGTCAGAATGGTCGGGTTTTCCGCCTCTTTAACGGATGCTGCAAAGCCGCCGTTCTTACGGAAGAAGATGAGCGTACCGTCTGCGGTGTTGTGCCACGACAGACCGTAGCGCAGCTCGGAGAAGCCGCTGATATAGCTCAGTGTGCGGTAAGACAGGCTGCCGCCCGCATCCACCGCGGAAACCGAACCGTCCTCACTGCGGGCCGCGTACAGACCCTCGCCCATGTAGGACAGATAGTAATACGTCGGTGCCGTCAGCAGCTTGCCGGTGGTATCCATGATGCCCCAGCGGTTGATCTGACGAACCATTGCTTCGCCGTCATGGAACTCCGAGATAGTGTTGTACAGAAACTCGGTCAGCAGTTTGCCCTCCGAGAGCGAATACAGTGCCTGATTGGTGCCGTTGGTGACGACCACCGTGCTCTCGCCGTAAATCGTCATGTAGGAAGGCGTTACGTCATTCGGCAGAGTGTACAGCACTGTGCCCTTGGTGTCGATCGCCTGATAATCCCCGTCCTGCGTCTGCACAAGCGTTCTGCCGTTCGAGAAGGCACCGGCCTTACGGTAGCTGCCCGAAAAGGCAGTCGAACCATCCTGCTTGACATAGGAATACAGCCCGGTATCCGCATTTCTGCACAGCAGCAGTCCGTCCTCAAAGAAGCCGACCGCGCCCGGATATGAGCCAATGCGCTTGCCGTCAGTCGCATAATACACGCTGTGGTCAGTGTAACGATACGCAACCATCGTATCCGAAAAATCCACCGAAACCGGCGAATCCGTGTATGCAATGACGATCTTGCCCGTGCGGTCGATCACCGCCGTCTGCCACTGCTCGTTTTCTACGGCAGCGAGTCCGCAGTCCGCGAAATCGCCTGCCTGTGCGTAAGCAAACGGGAGTACGGTCATGCCGTCCTCACCCAGATAGCCTGCGCGTGTCACGCCGTCAATGTCGGTGTACTCTGCCGGAAAAATGGTGCCGGCCGCCGCCGCGCTCACCAGCATCACACACGCAACCGCCAGCGCGGAAAGTGTTTTTTTGAACATATGCTTCACCTGTATATTGTGTAAAGTTCTCTATCCTTGTTATTCTTATACAATATACATTATAAGCAATCACGCACGCTCATACAAGGTCAGGCGGCAAAGTGTAACAATGGTGAAACAACCCGCCGAAATGTTACGATTATGTTACATTCCCAAAATGCACATCAGTTTCCGATAATCGGTGTTGCGCTCTTGGCGATGGATACCTTTTCCACATACGGCACATGCGCGTAAACGTTGGCTGTGGTGGAGATGTCGGAATGCCCCAGCCAGTCCTGAATCTGCTTGAGCGAAAAGCCCTGCTGCAGCAAAATCGTTGCAACCGAATGCCGTAAATCATGAAACCGGATGCGCGGCAGGCACGCGCGGCGGCACACCCGCTCGAACTCACGCGAAATGTAATCCGGTCGGAGCGGCGAACCGTCCTCACGGCAGCAGACGTAATCGCTCTGGCAGTAGGCTTTGCCGTACTTTTTGCGGTTGGCGTTCTGTCTGCGGCGCAGATCGGTCAGATACCGCCGGAGCGAGTCGGACAGCGGCAGCGTCCGATAGCTGGATTTGGTCTTTACGCTGTCCGCGTAGATCACGCGCCCGGAGGACAGCACCGCCGTATGATTGATGACCATGCTCCGTGCCCGAAAATCCACGGCACACCAGCGCAGACCGGCGCACTCGCTGCGGCGCAGACCATAGGTTGCCGCCAGCACAAACGCCGCCTCTGCCGGCGACTGCAGCGCCGCTGCCAGAAAAATGTTGATCTGCGTCCGGTCGTACACCTGTCCTCGAAAGCGCGTCCGCTTGGGCAGCATGACATTATCCGACGGATTCGTCGGGATAATCTGCAGTGCTACCGCGTATTTCAGGCACTTGTGCATGATGGAATGGAACTTGACGATCGAAGTCGGTGAAAGCCCCTGATCGAATTTCAGGTTGACAAAATCCTGAAAATCCATCGGCCGTGCCGTAGCAAGCGTTGTTCCTCGTGCGGTGAAAAACGGCTTGATGTGCTTTTCAAATGCGTAGCGGTAGCCGTCCATCGTGTTTTCGCGCACCTGCGTTTTCATCTGGGTCAGCCAGCGGTCCATGAAGTCTGCAAACGGCGTTTTCGCTTCGGTCGAGTAGCGCAGCCGCATCAGGTCCTCCGGACGCATGATAAAGTGAATGTAGCCGTCCTCCTCGTAAATGCGTATGTTCTCCATTGAGAAGCCTCCTGTAAAAATAGTCATCCTGCAGCATTCGGCAGCACCGCACACTGGGAGCTGCGGTGCTGTCTTATCCTGCATTTCCATATTCTACGAAAATTCGACCAAATTCGACAATATTCAATTTGCACAGAAAAGCAACAAAAAACCGCTCTGAATCTGCATTCAGAGCGGTTTTATCGGTTTTATGGCAATCAGATCGTGCGGACAGAGATCATACCTTCGATCGCGCGCAGCTCGTCGAGGTTGGCCTCGGTCGGAGCCTCTGCGGTGTCGATGATGGTGTACGCATAGTCACCCTTGGAACGGTTGCCCATATTCTCGATGTTGCAGCGAACAGCGGAGGTGATGGACGCGATCATGTTCGGGATGTTCTTGTGGATCATGCAGATGCGGTAGCCGCCTTCGTACGGAACCTTGAGGTTCGGGAAGTTGACCGAATTGCGGATGGTGCCCTTCTCGAGGTACTCGGTAATCTCGTAAACGGCCATCTTAGCGCAGTTGTCCTCGCTCTCCGGCGTGGACGCACCCAGATGCGGCAGCGTGATGGCATTCTCCTGCTCAAGAATCTCGTCGGAAGCAAAGTCGGAAACGTATGCTGCAACCTTGCCGCTTTCGAGTGCCTTCGCCATTGCCTTGGTGTCAACCAGCTCGCCGCGCGCAAGGTTGATGACGCGAACGCCGTCCTTCATCTTCTCGATCGCCTCTGCGCTGATGGTGTTCTTCGTGTCAGCGTTCAGCGGAACATGAATGGTGATGTAGTCGCAGTTTGCGAAAATCTCGTCCAGCTCGGTAACGTGCTTGACCGAGCGGTCGAGCTTGAGTGCGCCGTCAACCGACAGGTACGGGTCATAGCCCCAGACCTCCATATCCAGGCCAACAGCCGCGTTTGCAACCTTAACGCCGATCGCACCCAGACCGATGATGCCCAGCTTCTTGCCGGCGATTTCCGGGCCTGCATAGGTGGACTTGCCCTTCTCTGCAGCAGGACCGATATCCGGCGTGCCCTTGAGGCCCTTAACCCAGTTTGCGCCCTGTACCACCTTGCGGGAAGCCAGCAGCAGTGCACAGATAACCAGCTCCTTAACGGCGTTAGCGTTTGCACCCGGCGTGTTGAAGACTACGATGCCTTCCTCGGAGCAGCGGTCGATCGGAATGTTGTTGACACCGGCGCCTGCACGCGCGATGCAGCGCAGGTTCTTCGGGAACTCGACATCATGCAGCTTGGCAGAACGCACCAGAACGGCATCGTAATCGGTGAAATCCTCGGCGCAGGTGTACTTTGCCGGATCGAGATCGTCCAGACCTACCTTCGAGATCTTGTTGTAGAGTTTTACATTATACATAATCGGAATACTCCTCTTTGTTCGATCATTAACCGTAGGGCGCGACGACTCGGCGCGCCGTATATGCCAGCTGCACTCATTTAAGAGCGGCGCGCCGAGGTCGTCGCGCCCTACGGAATCATGTTCCTATATGGATAGAAATTACTTGTTTTCTTCAGCGAATTTCTTCATGAAGTCGATGAGCTTCTCAACGCCCTCGATCGGCATTGCGTTATAGATGGAAGCACGCATGCCGCCTACCGAACGGTGGCCCTTCAGGTTGGACATGCCGGCTGCCATGGACTCCTTGGCAAACTTTGCGTCCAGCTCGTCGTTGCCGGTGCGGAAGGTTACGTTCATGTGGCTGCGGGAATCCTTTGCGGCTACAGTCTTGTAGAAGTCCTGAGAATCGAGGTAATCGTACAGCATGGAGGAACGCTTTTCAGCACGCTCCTGCATAGCCTTTACGCCGCCCATGTCTTCAACCCACTTGGCAACCAGACCGAGTACATAGATGCCGTACGTGGGAGGCGTGTTGTACATGGAATCCTTGTCAGCCATGGTCTTCCAGTCCAGCATAACCGGATACTTCTCGAGCGGATAGTTGCCGAGCAGATCCTCGCGGACGATGACAACGGTAACACCGGCCGGGCCCATGTTCTTCTGTGCGCCGGCGTAGATGACGCCGTACTTGGAAACATCAACCGGCTTGGACAGGATGTTGGAGGACATATCCGCTACCAGCTCAACGCCTGCCGGGGTCTCGGGATCGTACTGATACTCGGTGCCGTAGATGGTGTTATTGGCGCAGATGTAGAAGTAGTCGGCATCCGGACGGATATCCAGCTCATCCTGCGTCGGAACGTGGTCGAAGTTGGTCTCCTTGGAGGAGAATGCAGCGTGCATGTCGCCGAACTTCTGGCCCTCCTTGTAGGCCTTGGAAGCGAAGCTGCCGGTCAGCGCGTAATCAGCCTTGCCGGTCTTCAGCAGGTTCATCGGGATCGCTGCAAACTGGGTGGTAGCACCGCCCTGCAGGAACAGAACCTTGTAGTTATCCGGAATGGAGAGTACGCGGCGCAGCGTAGCCTCGGTCTCCTTGATGATGCCGTCATATACCTTTGAACGGTGACTCATCTCCATGACTGACATACCGGAGCCCTGATAGTTCAGCATGTCGGCTGCACAGCGCTCAAGCACCGGAACCGGAAGCATGGAGGGGCCTGCGGAAAAATTGTAGATACGATTGTCTGCCATAGTGAATAGCCTGCCTTTCAAATATAAGCGTAAAGACGTTCCCGGTTTACATATCACGGTCTGTCGCGGTGATATTACTTTTATGAATGGAACGTATTATTTATTATAATACAAAGCTCTGCCGTTTGCTACCGAAAAATGTCCCAAAAAATTCGCAATGAATGATTGATTGTCTGCACATTGTGGACAGTCCATGAAAATTAGTAATGCGTAATCAAAAATCAGTAATTTTTTGTGATAGGTAAATGTACGGCTGCGAATATGGACTGCACCCATGTTCTCTCTTATGACTGTTTATCCGGACTACTGCAGGGCGGGGTGACCCCACCCCGCCCTGCACTAACACTTTTAGAAAATATTATAGGCAATACCGCATAATTGAACAAGAGTGATTTGCGAGTAAATTTTGCGTACTGACGAGGCACAGTTTTGCGGTAATACTTGATGTATTACCGTGAAACTGCAACAAAGTCAGGACACAAAATTTCCGCAAAGCACCGCCGCTTTAATTGTGCGGTGTTGCCTATACTGTGTTATTCTCAATTTGCCAACCTACTCCCCTTCTGCTATACTGATAGTCAGTTATAATAGTAAGGAGTCAACTGTATTATGCACCACCGCCGACCGGCTGCGCCGCACAGCCACCGTCCCAATCACAGACAGATCAACCGCCTGATGCCGTTCACGACGGCACCGCTGTTCCATGCTCTGCAGCTGCTCGAGACCGGCGACTCCGCGCGGTTTCACATGCCCGGGCACAAGGGTGAGCCGGTTTTCAACACATACGCGGATATTTTTGCCATCGACTTTACCGAAACCTACGGCACCGGCAACCTGTACACGGGCGAAGGCCCTATCCGCGATGCGGAGGTTGCCGCCGCGCGGTATTTCGGCTCGGAGGACTGTTTTTTTCTGACCGGCGGCTCGACACAGGGCATTCTCGCCATGCTCGGCACAGCGGTCGGACGCGGCGGCGCTGTCCTGCTCGACCGTGAGGTACACAAGTCCGTCTGCTACGGCTGCGCGCTGCTCGGCATTACGCCGTATTTCTTCTCTGCACCGCTGATCGAGCCATTCGCGGTTTCCGGTGCGCTTCCGGTCAAGGATGCGGAAGCACAGCTGATCGCGCATCCGGAGATCAAGGCGATCCTTCTGACCTCTCCGACCTATTACGGCATCCGGCGGGCGATTCCCGAGTTTGCCGATCTGTGCCGCGCGCACGGCACGCTGCTGCTCGTAGACGGTGCACACGGTGCACACTTCCCTGCCGTCGGCCTGCCGACGCCGGTCGCGGAAGGTGCGGATATGGCCGTGCTCTCCATGCACAAAACGCTGCCGTGCATGGGACAGGGCGCCGTTCTGCTCTCCGCGGCAGGCGTGGACCGCCGCGTACTGCGCGAAAACACCATGCTGTTCGGCACATCCAGTCCGTCCTATCCCATTATGGCATCCATTGACCTTGCGCGTGCCTACACCGAGGGGCCCGGTCACGCGGAGTACCGCCGCTCGGCGGAAACCTGCGCCGAACTGCGTGCCTATGTGCAGCACCGAACCATGTTCACCGCACTGACCGAGGATCATTTTCCGGCGCTTGACCCATGCCGTCTGACGGTGTGCACCGCCGGAACCGACATCACCGGTCACCAGCTGGCCGATACGCTGTGGAGCGAATGCGGCGTGGCGTGCGAGATGGCGGACGACCGCAATGTTGTGTTCATCCTCACCGGCTCCGACCCGAACGGTGCGATCAGCCGTCTGAAACGCGGTCTGCGGCGCATTTCCAGACGGCGCGAGCTGATTCCCCTGCCGTCCCTGTCCGCACCGTTTCCGCCCGCCGAGCGCGTGATGAGCGTGCGCGACGCATGGTTCTCACAGACCGGCAGAGTGCAGCCTGCCGCTGCCGAGGGTCTGGTCTGCGCCCGTCCGGTCACGCCGTATCCGCCCGGTGTGCCGCTGCTCTGGCCCGGCGAGAAAATTACAGGAGCGCACATTGCACTTATCCGTGAAAGATGGTACAATATAATAGATGAAATAACCGTTGTTGTCCATCAATAACGCGTCTCATCCAAGCAAACGATATGTTTCCGCGCAGCAATGCGAATAGGGGGTTACTATTATGAAAATGGTACTGGCTATCATCAATTACGATGATTCGCAGGATGTTATCTCCAGCCTGATGAAAGCAGGCTTTTCCATCACCAAGCTGGCGACCACCGGCGGCTTCCTCAAAGCAGGCAACGTCACGATCCTGATCGGTCTGGACGAGAGCAAGCTGGATGAGTGCTTTGACATCATCCGCGAGCACTCCTCCTCCCGCAAGCAGATCATGCCGGCAACCGCTGAGCTCGGCATGGGCTTTTTCCCGTCCACGCCGGTGCAGGTCGAGGTCGGCGGCGCAACCGTATTTGTACTCAACGTTGAGCGTTTTGAAAAGCTGTGATCTCATTTGACGCACTTGCGGGCAACAATGCGCTCAAAAACAGCCTGAAGCATGCGCTGAACGAGCGTTTTCCGCAGACCGTGCTGCTGTCCGGTGACGATCCGGCGGCGCTCAAAGCCCTTGCGAATGTGCTTGCAGCCGGTATTTTATGCGAAGGCGCGGGCAGTCATCCGTGCGGAAGCTGTCTGCCGTGCCGCAAGGTGGAGCAGGGTGTGCACCCGGATCTGATGATCGTGGACGAAGGAGAGGCCGAACTCAAGGTCGATTTAGCGCGTCAGATCAAGGCGGAAAACGCCATTATCCCGAACGACGGCGAACGCCGTGTGACAGTCATTCACCATGCGCAGAATCTCAACCCCATGGCGCAGAACGCGCTACTCAAGGAACTGGAGGAGCCGCCTGCGTATGCGTTCTTCATTCTGACCGCCGAGCAGCCGGATTCGCTGCTGCAGACCGTGCGCTCGCGCTGCACTAAATTTGCGCTCGAGCCGTCGCAGGCGGCGGTGTCGGACGAGGAAGCGGCAACCCTGCTTGCACCCTATCTCTCTGCGGTTGCCGAACGGCGCGAGGACCGCATGATGCTCAGCGCAATGGGTCTGGAAAAGACGCCGCGCCGCGCACTCTCAGGCGTGCTCGGCATTCTGCAGGCCGCTGTCCGGGACGCGATTTTCGTCTCGAAGGCTCTGCCGCAAAAGCCGCTGCAGCCTGCACTCCGCAAGCAGACGCAGGCACTCGCCGGCGCCGTCAGTATGGAACGTCTGTTGGCGGTCTACGATTTTATTGATGTGCTGATCGACCGTGTGTCGCGCAACGCGGCATCCGCGGCTGTCACCTGTGCATTAACGAGCGATATTTACCGCATCTGTTACGCTTCCTAAGCGTTTCCATCATACAGGAGGAAAACTTTTTGACAACAATAATCGGAGTTCGTTTCAAATCGAACGGAAAAATGTATTATTTCGACCCGCAGGGTCTGGAAATCGCACCCGGTACGGGTGTGATCGTCGAGACGGCCCGCGGCGTGGAATACGGCGACTGCGTGCAGGGCAACACCGATGTGCCCGATCAGCAGGTCGTGCAGCCGCTCAAGCGCGTGGTCCGTGTGGCAACCGAGACCGATATGAAAACGCTCGAGCGCAACAAAAAGCGTGCCGACGAGGCGTTTATTATCTGCAAGCAGAAGATCGAGGACCGCGGTCTGGAAATGAACCTTGTCACCGCGGAATGCACCTTTGATATGAACAAGCTGCTGTTTTACTTCACCGCAGACGGTCGTGTGGACTTCCGCGAGCTGGTCAAGGACCTTGCGAGCGTGTTCCGTACCCGCATTGAGCTGCGACAGATCGGCGTGCGCGATGAGGCGAAGATGATCGGCGGTCTGGGCTGCTGCGGCCGCGAGCTGTGCTGCAGCTCGTATCTCGATGATTTCCATCCGGTCTCCATCAATATGGCAAAGGATCAGAACCTGTCGCTCAATCCGGCGAAGATTTCCGGTGTGTGCGGCCGTCTGATGTGCTGTCTCAAGTATGAGCATGAGGCCTACGCCGAGCTGCAGAAGGTTACGCCGCGTCAGGGCAGCGTGGTCGATACGCCGGAAGGCCGCGGCAAGGTGATTTCCACCCAGATGCTGCGCGGCACCTGCAAGGTGCAGCTGGACGACAGTCCGGAGCACTCACTGACCGAGTTCCAGTGTACGCAGTGCTGCATGGTAAAGGGTGCGTGCCGCAACCGTCAGAATGCCGCCGCTATGGCCGAGGAACGCCGCAAGCGCGAGGATCAGGAGGATGCTGCCGCTCCCGCACCCAAAAAGGATGCACCGAAAAAAAGCGAGACTCCGCATCAGAAGCCACAGCAGCCGCGTCCGCCGCGCAAGCCTGCCCCGCAGCAGACTGCAGGAGATGAACTGCCCGAAGATGCTCAGAACGAGCTGTCTCCGGACGGTGAAGGTGCGCCGCGCCGTCGCCGCCGCAGAGGCGGAAGACGCCGCCGCAAGCCGAATGGCGAAAACGGTGCTCCGGAACAGCATTCCGGCGAAGAATGAGAAAAAGAGCGAAACCGCATGGTTTCGCCCTTTTTCTCCAATTTTTACGATATATCTAACGAATTGCGTTCTACCGATTTCCCGTGACACCAACTTGACACCAAAGTGTTCACATAGCCTTCAGCAATTCCGCTGCGTCCTTCTCCTCAGAACAGAGAACGTGAATGTAGGTGTTGTATGTTGTCGAAATATTCGCATGGCCAAGCCACTTGCTGACTACGCTGATCGGTACGCCCGCTTTCAGTGTCCGCGTAGCAAAGGTATGTCGCAGCTGATGTAAAGTGAAGGGCTTGTCGATATTAGCTTTGCGCAAAACACGGTCCAGCACACGGCGAAGCTGTGCATTAGAAAGCACCTTGCCGTTGCGGGACACCAATACCAAATCATTGCGAACACCCAGCATACGATAAATCTGCTGTAAACTGTGCAGTGCATGGACAGCCTTTTCATTCAGCGGAACAATCCGATTACCGCTCACAGTCTTAGTTCCCTTGATTTTTGCGTTCCTATGCTTTTGTCCCGGCTTGCGGTCACGGTTGACAATCATCGAAAGATTTTTGCTGACCGTGACTGTTTCGTTTGCGAAATCAATGTCAGACCATTTCAATGCCTGCAATTCACCACAACGCAAACCAGTATGCACCAGAAACACAATCGCATTAGCGTGCATAATCTGCGGTGTATCATTGTGACATGTTAATGTAGCGACCTGTTCCAACGCCTGCACTTCTTCATCTTCCATGACTAAAATCGTGCGCTTCTGCTTGAACAGCGTCTTTTTCGGCATCTTCACATTGCGCATAGGATTCTTCGCAATATCGCCCTCGGAATGGGCATACTGAAACAGTTCCGACAAAAGGAAATTGATCTTCTTCACTACACTGTACGAAAGCGTTTTGCTTTTCGCAACCAGCAGATTCTGAATCTCCTCACTGCGGATAGACGCAATCTGAATATCGCCCAATACAGGCTTGATATGATGCAAATAAATGCTTTCGTAACGGTCAAAACTGCTGTTTTCGACAGAGTGCTGCTTGAACGTGTAAAACCAGTTATCTGCATAATCACGAAAAAACACTTTCTTGCACGCAGTCAGACCGCGTGCCGTCTGCTTTTTCCAATCCCGCAGCTTGCGGCGAACCTCAGCTTCGGTCGAACCATAAAGGTACTGCGGTTTCGCCATGGCTTCATCGCGGTATTTTGCTACCCAGCGGCCATCTTTGCGCTGATAAATACTGCCCTCCCCGTAATGACGATTCGTTTTCGTTACTTTTTCTGTTGTATTGCTCATTTTCGCTCCTGACCCGGCGCGGCAGCTACAACAGCTAACATTGTTATTATACGCCATACTCTGCATGGTTCGCAACGTCTGGTTAATAGAAGATTTCACGTCCGCGATTGGCCGCGAACCAGCGGTCAAGTTCTGCTCGAGTGGTGATGTAATCACGTCCAACTTTGGTGACGGGCAGAACACCGGCCCGCAGTAAGGCGTTGAGTTTTGACCGGCCGAACGGAAACAGTTCCAGCAGATCATTCTGTGATAAAATTTCGTAATCAAATGACATGTAAAACCTCCATGAAGTGCGAAACCGGAAGAATACACGCAAAGAAGCGGTATTCTTCCGGTTTTATAATGATTTATACTGTTACTGTCAGTCTATTCGGCCTCACCCCCGACTGTGGGAAGCACCAAGCGATCGGCAGCGTACCGATTCCACAGGAATTTCACCTATCCGTTGTCCGACCTCATTGCCTGCGACGTTTTCACGCTCGGACGGTGACTGGTCGGGAGTATCATTATCTTCCGCGCGGGTCATTGCCATGATAGGAGCCACCCACAGTTCGCAGCTTTCCGCTGCCGCTCTCCGCGCCGAATTTGTACCTGATGCCTGAGTATGCGGTTGTCAAAGGACATTAGAAATATTTCCTCTTTTACTATAACGCCGAAATGTGGTCAATGGAATAGCCCCAAAGCGTATTTGAAAAATATTTTTAATCGTGCACAAAATAGAGTTTCAGTTTTTGTGCTATATGCTAATATCTTATCAAAACGCCGGTGAAAACCGCTTTCGAGGTTAGGGGGAGAGGAACGAAATCCGCGCCGCCCGTGTCTTTCCTCTCCCCCTGTCCGGTTGTGTATAACTTCCTGCGGCAGTTACACACAGCCGGGCTGCACCCCCTCACCATTTTCGCGGCGGCGAGCAAAGAGAGAAATTAACGAGAGATAGAGAAAATTGTTTTCCCCTCTACCGTCCCCCTGAAAAAGCGGTATGCCTATAACCACCTACGACGATGTTAGCTAAAAGAACAGGCACAGGATTTCCCTGTGCCTGTTTGGCATTGTATGCGAACAGAATTTGTCACTTGACTATATGTACTACCATCAGCCTAAAACATAACCATCAAATAATAGGTGTGTCCAGCAGTAAGATTAGGTATAGTGAGGGTAGACTGAAAATGATCACCAGAAGTATACATTCCTACGTTCTTGGGCGTATTTTTCCCTGTTGTTTGATCGTACAATGTATACATGAGAATACCTATCATCAATAAATAGAATCTATAATCTTTTTCATTTCAGCAATATCAATGGCACCACCAATACCCACCTCATAACCATCTACCATAGCTACGGCATTTAGGTGCTGCAAATTGTGCATGATATACCATTCATTATTGCCAATGCTATAACATTTCACAGCACGATCATCTTTTTCGATAACATTGTTCCTGTATTCTGTTATTCGAGAAATTGACACAATAATACTACCAGCAGCACTATCAGTACGATTAGAATAACTTGCAAGAATACTCATATCGTTTGTAAAATAATTTTTAGTTACATTGATTTGACGTAAAGAATATCCTTGTGGCAACTTAGTCGGAGCCATTTGTTGCGTTAGCCCTAACCCTAATAGGGCACTTTTCAAATCCGAACCAATAATGTCAAAAGATTCTGTCCTATGAGAATCATCCCAAACAGAAGTTGTTTTTTGTAAGCCCGTACCCGTTAAGTTTGTGTCGGGCACATCAGCATATGTTGAATCAATTTGTTCTTCTATCGGTCCTGGATTTTCAGTTGAACCAACCGGAGCAGTAGAATCGTTTTCATTTGTAGCATTTTGTTGAGGTATCTCTGTATACGTTTCATGGTCATACTCCGGCATATTGGAACGATCTTCCCATGAGCCATCAGGATAATAGATAATTTTTCCATCTTTTGACGTAGGAAAATCATCACGATAAAAGCCGAATGTTTCCGCGCCCCACTTCGCGGCATAATTAAACAGGCTATGGCCGAGTGCAAACGCACATACCGTATTGGCAACGAATACCGCTGCTGCTGCAACACAGACGCGATACGCCCAATGATGTGGACGGCGCGGTTTTACGAAAAACTCTGCGTGTTCTGTTTTGAATTTTTTCAGTGACGCTTCTACATCAACTTCGGGAGAATCCACGCTGTCAGCCGTATCAGTTAAATAATCTTCCATTTCCGGCAATGCTTCTTCACCGTGTTCGATTACTTCGTCAAGCAATCGAAAAATCACCATATCGTCTAACTCGTTCTCTGCACTACCTTTTATTTTTTCTTTATCCATGTTTTCACCTCCTCCTTGTAAGTCCCTCTATATATACAACACTTGAACATTCTGTTTTGTAACAACAATTTCGAAAAAATACTCATGTATTTTTCTGCCTTTCCAACAGTTCCGCACAGCGCCGCCGCGCACGGCTGTACTGCATACGACAGGCGTTTTCTGTCATGTTCATAATTTTAGCAATTTCTGCATATTCAAGATCATCTGATAGACGAAGCGTTAATATTTTTTGCTCTATTTCAGACAAGCCGTTCGGCAAGTAACCGCTGAACGGTGTTAAATTGTCCGCCGCTGCAACAGCTATGTGCTCATCCAATGGAACCGCTGAATGGTTGCTCTGGGCACGACGTTCATTCAGCGCATTGTTTTTCAGAACACGAAACAACCATTTTACAGGCTGCTCGTGCTCTATTACGGCATTGATTTTTGTTATCAGCACTAAAAAGGTATCTGCAACAACATCCTCGGCAATCTCTGGATTTTTCACAATCCGCAAAGCCACATCATACATCATTTTATAGTATTTCCGATATATATCATCGAAAAATTCAATTTGATTCCCGGTCAACCTCAATCCCCCTTGGGCTATGTGTTTTGGCTGTTAAGGCTCTCTTTATGTAAGGTAAATAATATCCCTATTATATACAACACATGAACAAGCTATTTTGTAACAGAAATTTTCAGAAAAAAGAAAAAATATTTTTTTGCAGGTTTCTTGTTACAAAACGCGTTTCTCATGTGTTGTATATAGTAAAGGGCTTCAAACAGTCTGACAGGAACAGGAGATGATTCCAATGGTCTATTAAAAATCCACATAAAACCGAAAGGCTGCACACCTCACCGCGTTAGCGGTGTATCGGACTTATGTGGATAGATATAGTATATCTGATTTTGCAAATCAATACAACCTACTTTTCTATAAATCTCACAATAAAAGGAAACAGCGATTGTCAAAACCACTTTACAACAACCGCAGAGAGTAAAACTCGAATATGGAGGTTAACATGAACAAGTTTAAGAAAATGATGAGCGTAACGCTTGCAGGCTGCATGGCCGCATCCGCTCTGATGATGAGCGCAGGCGCAGTGAACATTCCGGCAGACACTTCTCCCGCCTATATGGCCGAGGACTCGCAGGTGACAACGCACATCCTTTCTTTTGAAGAGATGAACGCTATTACGCCGTATAAGACCGAAAGCGCACAGGTTTTTCTGGCGCGCAACAATTCGGCTGGCGATCAGGGCACCGCTTGTGGCGAATTTACTGCCGATGCTAAGAACGCTTCTTTCATGATCACCTATGCACCGGCTACCGCAACTTACAACGTACAGTTGTATCGGTATATGAGCAATGGCAGTGCAACCCGTGTAAGCGCGTACAATAAGCTGACTATTGGTGTCGGTGCTGCATTCAGCAACCTGCAGGTCGGCGCTACCTATTTCTTCAAGGTAAGCAGCAGCGATTGCCCTGTCAAGGGTACGAACGCTAACTATACGTTAATGACGTACTAAAGCAAAACATTCATCCCTACACGGACATAGTAACGCATACTGCACTATGCAGTTAGTGTTGTAACTTACTGACTGCATAGTGTTCACTATACGCAACTAACAATTTACCAGTCGCAGAGGTGATTCCGATGGGCTACAACAAATCTGCAAAACCCACAGCCTGCACATCTTATTGCACAAGCTGTGTATCGGACTTGTGCGGACAGATATGTATATCTATTTTCGCAGATTAAAACAAGCTACTCGCCTTTGAATCTCACAACAATATCTGTTGTAGCAACGATAATCATTTAAGGAGGTATTGCACATGAAAAACAAGCGTTTCCGCATCCCGATCATCGGTCTGATTTGCTGCATGCTGCTGGGTACAATTGCTTTTGCAGTCAATGGCCGCAAAATCACTGCAACCTACGGCGGCATTACCATTTATCTGAATGGCCAGAAACAGGTTGCTACCGATGTAAACGGTAAAACAGTAGAACCGTTGATCTATCAGGGTACGACGTATGTGCCGATACGCGCCGTCAGCGAATGGCTGGGCAAAACGGTTACATGGCAGGGCAGCACCAGTTCTGTTCTCATCAACGATTCTGTCTTTTCCGACAGCGATGTTACAGCTGCTAAAAATGTGATCAGCGAGTTCTTTACTCTGTTCGGCGATCAGCAGTACCAGAAGATGAATACGCTGTGCGCCGGTGATGCTACAGGTCTTGATTTCAGCTGCGGTGTATTTGGCATGAAGGAAGCAAAATTGAAATCCTGTACTTATAACGGTGATTACTCCGCAAGAGCAAACAAACTCGTTTTTGAATGTTCTTTCACAATGAAACCCACCGCTAATTCGGTATATGACCCTAATCAAACCTCTACCAGCTGCTTAATCTATGTGAGAAAAGTCGGCAGTCAGTTCTGGATTGATGAATTTGCAAGTGGTTTCTAAGTTATCGACGGAAATCCCTGTTTAATAATTATATATCACTAATACCCAAAAAGAAGTTGAGGACCAACCTCAACTTCTTTTGTTTTGCGCATAAAACTACACACCAAATCCAACAAGAGCATAGCGCAGCATACATCGCTCCACCAATGCGGTAAGATACGACACCGGTACAGGTTGATACCGCCGTATCGCGCAGTTATCAGCATCTCTAACAGGAACCGGACTACGGTCAATTATCATTTTCGACCTTACAATGTATCGCTTTTGCAGAAACTCCCCCATTTTCTCCGTATTTATCTGTAAAATCCCCATTTATGCACGAGAAATATTCAAAGTTTTGCGAGATTTGCTGATCTATTCCGATTTGTACCCCCCTGTTAGAGAAAGGGGGTATCTATATTTCGGGCGCGGCTGTCGCCGCGCCCTCGGCACCGTTCCGTGCCGTCGGCTTACGCGCTGCACGCCGCCGCGCGGACGGCGCCAATGCGTATAGGACCGGTAGATAGCAAAAAGCACGCTCTAAAAAGCGTGCTTTTGTTGTATTTGTTAGCTGCTGTTGCCTGCCGCTGATTGACACCATAATTACACCAATGTTTGCGGTTCGTACACCTCTAAAACGGTATGAAACTGCACGAACCAGAAAAACAATGTTTTTCGCATTTTGTAATATGATTTTGAATTATTGATTGAAAAATGCGTTTTAGATGCATTTATAAGTTTCAGAATCCGTAAGATTGCTGAAATCGAAAATGCTTCAAAATTCAGAGTAGGAAACCGTATGGTTTCGCTCTTTTTTTGCGCAAATACAGCCGCTCCCCTCTCTGCAAGCGCAGTGAAGCAAATTGACTGCAATGAATCGCGCTTTCTATCATTCTCGTTCTTATTTTGCCGTGGCAGCGTACTTATCAACCAGCGTCTGCGCCATTTTCATCGCTGTCTCGCCCTTATTCAGGCGCAGCGACAGATACGGTGTCGAACCGGCATTGAGCAGCAGGCGGCCCTTGAATTCACTGTCGCCGCAGAGCGCGGACAGGCGCGCGAAATCGGTCTCGGAAAAGGTGAGCAGCAGCCGTCCGTCTTGCTGCTTGATCTCCGCAATCCCCTGCTCGCTGGCCTTGGCACGCAGCAGCGCGATATCCAGCAGCGCGATGGCCTCCGCAGGCGGCTCACCGAAGCGGTCGATCAGCTCATCGAGCATATCACTGCGCTGCTCGTCCGTGCGGATGAGCGCGATACGGCGGTACAGATCGACACGCTGTCCCGCATCCGCAACATAATCAGCGGGAAGATTGGCAGAAATCAGCAGCTCGGCCGCACAATCGACACGCGGCTTAGGTGTTTCGCCCTTCTCCTCCTGCACAGCCTCTTCGAGCAGCTTGAGGTACAGATCATAGCCGACGCTCATCATATGGCCGGACTGCTCGGGACCAAGCACATTGCCGGCACCGCGAATTTCCAGATCACGCATGGCAATCTTGAAGCCCGAGCCGAACGCCGCGAACTCACGAATCGCACCAAGGCGCTTCTGCGCGATCTCACTGAGCGCCTTGCCATGCCGATAGCACAGGTACGCATACGCATGGCGCGACGAACGACCGACACGGCCGCGAATCTGGTGCAGCTGCGCCAGACCCATGTTGTCTGCGTTCTCGATGATGAGCGTATTCGCGTTCGGAATGTCAATGCCGGTTTCAATAATTGTGGTGCAGACCAGAATATCAATCTCGCCGTCCGCCATCTCATTCATAACCTTTGCGATCTCTTTCTGACCCATTTTGCCGTGAACGATGCCGATTCGCGCATCCGGAAGCCGCTGCTGCCACATGTTCGCACATCGCTCGATGGACTCCACGCGGTTGTGCAGGTAGTATACCTGTCCGCCGCGTCCCAGCTCACGCCGGATGGCATCGAGCAGCACGCCGTCGTTCTGCTCAAGCACGAACGTCTGCACCGGATGGCGGTTCTGCGGCGGCTCCTCGATGGAGGACATATCGCGGATACCGGACAGCGCCATGTTGAGCGTGCGCGGGATCGGCGTTGCCGACAGCGTGAGCACATCCACGTTTTTGCTCATTTCCTTGAGCGTTTCCTTGTGCCCAACGCCGAACCGCTGTTCCTCGTCCACGACGAGCAGACCGAGATCCTTGAACTTGATCTTCTTGTTGAACAGCTTGTGCGTGCCGATAACCAGATCGACCGAGCCCGCCTCCAGCTTTTTGAGCAGCGCAGTCTGCTCCGAGCCGGTCTTATAGCGCGTGAGCAGCTCGATCGTGATCGGGTGACCCTGAAAACGCTGCATCGCGGTCAGATAATGCTGTCGCGCAAGCACGGTCGTCGGTACGAGGATAGCCGCCTGCTTGCCCGCAAGAATGCACTTCATCACGGCACGCAGCGCGACCTCGGTCTTGCCGAAGCCAACGTCGCCGCACAGCAGGCGGTCCATCGGCCGGTCGGACTGCATATCGTCCTTGATCTCGGCAATGCAGCGCAGCTGATCGTCGGTTTCCTCGTAGGGAAAATCCTCCTCGAACTCGCGCTGCCACGCGTCGTCCGGCGGGAAGGCGTAGCCCTTGACCTTGGCGCGCTCGGCGTACAGCTTGATGAGACCCTCGGCCAGCTCCTTTGCAGCCGCTTTGGCGCGTGCTTTCGCCTTGCTCCAGTCCGCGCCGCCGAGCTTGTTCAGCCGCACGCGCTCGTTGTCACCGCCGCCGATGTATTTGGAGATGAGGTCGAGCGAGGTTGCCGGAACATACAGAAAATCCGTGCCCGCAAACGCAATTTTGATGAAATCGCGCTCGGAACCGTCTACCGTCATGCGCTCCATGCCGATAAACCGACCGATACCGTGGTGCTCGTGCACGACAAGATCACCCGGTGTCAGGTCGGTGTACGACTTCACCTTATCACGGCTGGACTTCTTGACCTGCGTTTTCTTCCGCCGGGCAAGAACCTGTCCCTCGGTCATGACAACAAGACCGAGATTGGGATACTCAAAGCCGGCAGACAGCGTGCCCTCCATGATGTTGACACAGCCGCCCTTGGGCAGCAGATCGCTGATTTTTACGTTGAGACCGGTGTCGGTCAGCGCGTCCAGCATGTTCTGGCAGCGCAGCGCACTGCCGCACACGACCGCCACCGCGCGTCCCTGCTCGGTATAGCTGCGGATATCGGCAGACGCCATGTCGAGGTTGCCGCCGTAGGCGTTCATCTGATTGGCGATAAAGTTTTCCAGATGCTGCGGTGTCAGTTCGGCTACGTTGTTGAGAAAGCTGTCCAGACGCAGAATCTGGCGTTTCACGCTGCATACACCGACAAAATCCAGCGCATACTCGCCGAGTGCGGGCGGCATTTCGCCGCGCTCGAGCAAAGCAGTTACGTCGTCGGCTACACGCGCGTGGAAATCGCGCACCGCGTCGCGCAGACGGGGCGTGTCCTCGATGATGACGATGGCATTTTCGGGCAGATAGTTGAACGCGGTCGCCATTTCGGGATAAATGAGCGGCATATACTTGTCCGCTGCGGGCAGCGAACCGGTCTCGCACAGACGTTCTGCGTCCCGTTCAAGGTTAGTCTGCAAATCCGCGTGCTGCTTCTTCCGGCGGGTCGAGGTGAGTGTCAGAACAGCCTTTGCCAGTCCTGCCGCACCGCCCTTCGCCAGTGCCGGAATGGATTCCATGCACGGCAGACAGCGCAGGCACTCGCACTGCTCCAACCGGCGCTGACTGCCGACGTCAAACGTGGAGATTGAGTCAATCTCATCGTCCCAGAATTCCACGCGGTACGGGTGCTCCGCCTGCGGCGGAAACACATCGAGGATGCCGCCGCGAATGGAAAACTGACCGGTGCCTTCGACCTGTACGCAGCGCTCGTAGCCTGCGCGTGTGAGCGACTGTGCCAGCTCATCCAGCGGCGCGGTCTCGCCCGCCGCAAGCGACACGATTGCCGCCTTGAGCGACTCCGGCGGCATGGTGCGCTGGGCCGCCGCCTGCACGGACGCGACCGCGAAATGCGCATCACGCAGCTCGTCCAGCGCGGCAAGGCGGCGCTGCTCGTAGCCGCGCGACACACCGACTACATCCGCCATCACCAGCTCACGAGAGGGCAGCTGTACAATGTCACGCTCGGAAAAACCGCGCAGATCAGCGGCAAATCGATTCGCAGCGTTGTCATCGTCGGTCAAAACCAGTACCGGACGGCCTGTATCCAGTCCTAACGCTGCCGCCAGATGCGCCTTGTGGATGGCTGATAAGCCAACCGCCAGCACCGGAGTTTTGCCCTCATCAACGGCTTGTTTTAACTGTTTGTATTCTTTTAGAAAAGTTATACTTTTTGTAATTTCGTTCAAGAGGTTCACCTCCCTTTCATAATGGAAAATGGAGGAGTCCGCCTGTAAAGGCGGTTATTGAATAATCGCGCAAAGCGCGACCAGCGCAGCGCGACTGAAGTCTGCGCAAGGATAGCGCTAATTCTCAATTCTCCATTATTCATTCTTAATTATTGAGACACCAAAAGGGCAGATTTCTCAATCTGCCCTAATGTTATGCGTATTTTTTGCGGAATATGCGTGTTAGTCTGCCTTGTGGCAGGTCTCACAGTCTGCATCGCAGCCGAGAATCTCCGCCGGGTCCTTGCCCAGACGCTTGTAATAGTCGGAAATTGCAGAGCGCAGCGCTTCCTCTGCCAGCACGGAGCAGTGCATCTTTACCGGCGGCAGACCGTCCAGAGCCTCAGCAACGGCCTTGTTGGTCAGCTTGAGCGCTTCCTCCAGGCTCTTGCCCTTTACCATCTCGGTAGCCATCGAGCTGGTTGCGATTGCCGCGCCGCAGCCGAAGGTCTTGAACTTAACATCCTCGATGATGCCGTCGTCCGACACCTTGAGGTAAATCTTCATAATATCGCCGCACTTTGCGTTGCCGACCTCGCCGACACCGTTTGCGTCCTCAATCTCGCCAACATTGCGCGGATGCGTAAAGTGGTCGAGCACCTTTTCACTGTACTGCATAAAATCTATCTCCTTTTTGTCCAATCAAATGAATATATTGCAGGAAAATCAATCGTAGGGCGCGACGCCCCCGGCGCGCCGAGTCGTCGCGCCCTACGGGATACGTTTCCGCTTATCTTAATGTGCGTGCAGCTCGGTTGCAGCGGTCAGGTTAGGATGACCGTTCTCCCAAACCGGGCTCATCGAGCGCAGGGTCTTAACAACATCGGTGACCGTCTCGATGATATAATCAACGTCCTCCTCAGTGTTCTGCTCGCCAAGGGTCAGGCGCAGAGAGCCGTGCGCGATCTCGTGCGGCAGACCGATCGCCATCAGAACGTGAGACGGATCGAGCGAACCGGTGGAGCATGCCGAACCGGTGGAGCCGCATACGCCTGCGTTATCCAGTCGCAGGATCAGGCCCTCGCCCTCAATCGCCTCAAAGACGAACGAAGCGGTGCCCGGCAGACGGTTTACCGGATCGCCGGTATAGTGGGAGTACGGAATGTTTTCCATAATGCCCTTAACGAGCTTGTCCGTCAGCTTCTTGACGTAGCCCATCTTCTCATCCAGACCTTCAACGGCCTCCTTCATCGCTGCTGCCAGACCGATGCAGCCTGCGGTGTTCTCGGTGCCGGAAACCAGACCGCGCTCCTGACCACCGCCGTATACCAGCGGCTCAAGGGTGATGCCCTTCTTCACATACAGCACGCCAGTGCCGCGCGGACCGCGGAACTTATGACCGGACAGGGACAGCATGTCGATGCCCATCTCCTGCACGTCAATGTGCATATGGCCGACAGCCTGAACCGCGTCGGTGTGGAACTTTGCACCAACCGAATGTGCCAGCTCGGCAATCTGCTTGATCGGCTGAATCGTGCCGATCTCATTGTTTGCCGCCATAACGGAAACCAGTGCGGTGTCCTCGGACAGCTCTGCTTTCAGCTGCTCAAGATCTACACGGCCTTCCTTATCCACATTCAGATAGGTAACGCGGTAGCCCTCCTTCTCAAGCGCCTCGCAGGTGTAAAGCACTGCATGATGCTCGATCTTGGAGGTGATGATGTGCTTGCGGCCCTTGGAGGACGGACCGTGCATAAAGCCGCGGATCGCAAGGTTGTCCGCCTGCGAGCCGCCGCCGGTGAATACAATCTCACCCGGTGCATAGTCGTTCTTCTCGTTGACCGGCTCTGCCGCGTTCAGGCACTTGCCGACAACGGTACGCGCATCGTTGAGCGCTTCCTTTGCTGCACGGCCGATGCGGTACAGAGAGGACGGGTTGCCGTAGTTCTCGGTCAGCCACGGCTTCATAGCGTTGAACGCAGTTTCGGACATCGGGGTCGTCGCCGCGTTATCCGCATATACAAATCTCTTTTCCATAGTATATCTGCCTTTCTTTGTCCAAAAAGGTTGTCTTAAACACAAGCTGAACAGGCGGTTTTCGACGCGCGAAAACCCGAGTAAAATGATAGGTTCAGCGGGTACTACTAATATACACCCGAAACGGGTATTTTAGCAAGTGAAAAACTGACGAAACAGCACGCATATCCTGCTGCATTTTGCATTAGTTTGTGCATTTTGTGTAGTTTTATAAGGAGGTTAGCCATGTTTTACCGGTGCGTGTGCGTATCGAGGCACTTTTTCAGCCGTTCGAGCACCTCGGTATAACGCTCGGAGCGGGCGGTCGGGTTGCCGCGCAGCAGGCTCTTGCGGGTGCGGCCGAGTGCGGCTGCCCGCTCGTCAAAGCGGCGCTGCAGCTCGTCGAGCTTGACCTGCAGCTGCTCGCGTGCAGCTTCGGTCTGCGCCCTGCGCTCGTCGGAGCGCATCTCATGCACGGCGGCAAGCTGTTCCTTCGCATCGTCCATTTTCTCGGAGAGCTGCGCTTTCGCGTCGGCAATCTGCTCCCTGGCATCGTCCACACGCTCGGCAAGCTGTGCCTTCGCCTCGCCCACCTTCTCAGTGAATTCGCCGTGCGCTTCCTCTACACGGTAGGACAGGTTGGTCAGACCGACAAGCGCGGTCTCGGAAAGCTGCTGTCGCAGCTCGGCTCCCTGCTCGCGCAGACGGTCGAGTTTCTCGAGCACCTTGGCGAGATCGAGTGCGCTGCGTACGGATACGATCACATCGCTGATAAATGCCGCCGAAAACAGAACGTCGAGCATGATCAACCCGATAAACGGCAGACCGAGCACTAGCTTTTCAATCGGCGGATGAATGACGCTCGTCAGGATCAGGCCGAGAAAGCCCCAGCACAGTGACGAGCGCAGGCAGATATAGCCCTGAAACTGGAATCTCTGCTTGGAGTAATCCCAGTATTTTACCTTGAATATCTTCTCCATCACCACACCGACAATGTATTCAAACACCGTCGCCGCGATCATGCTCGCCAGATACAGCCACACCGGATGCTGCTTTAACGGCAGAGAAACATGCAGCAGGATCACGGCGCCGAAACCGTAAATCGGCAGCATGGGGCCGCGCAGGAAGCCGCGGTTGACCAGTCTGCGCTGTCCTACCGAGACCACGGTGGACTCAAAGCACCAGCCGAGCATACAGTACAGATAGAAAACCAGCAGCCACTGGGCAGCGGAATAACTGTAATACACGCTCTCACTCCTCATGATTTGGATTTCGCATCTATTTATTCTATCGAATTTTTTGACTTTTTGCAAGGGGAACGATATAATAGAATCATACCATTTTAATAGGAAGGGTAGGAACGCCTAATGCTGAATTTTAATCTGCACACCACGACCGAGGTCGTATTTGGCAAAGATATTGAGGAACAGATCGGCCCGCGCCTGAAAGAACTCGGCGCGCATCGCATCCTCGTACACTTCGGCGGCTCGAGCGCCCGCACCTCCGGTCTGCTGGACCGTGTAGAAAAGAGCCTGTTTGCGGCGGGTCTTGCCTTTGTTGAACTGGGCGGTGTATCGCCGAACCCGAAGGTATCGCTTGTTCGCAAGGGCATTGCACTGGCAGAGCGAGAGGGCATCGACTTCGTGCTGGCAGTCGGCGGCGGCTCGGTCATCGACTCGGCGAAGGCCATCGCCATGGGCGTTGCCACCAAAACCGATCCGTGGCAGTTTGCATCTACCGGCACAAAGCCGGATACCACCCTGCCGGTCGGCACTGTACTGACGCTGGCAGCCTCCGGCTCGGAAAGCAGCAACTCCTGCGTACTCACCAATGAGGAGACCAAGGAGAAGCGCGGTATCACGAGCGAGACCAACCGTCCGCGCATCAGCTTCCTTGATCCGGAGAACACCTATACCGTGTCCAAATTCCAGACCGGCTGCGGCATTGTGGACATCATGATGCACACGCTCGAGCGTTACCTCACGCCGGAAGGCGGCGAAAGCGACATTACCGACCGCATTGCCGAGGGTCTGCTCATTGCCGTGCGCGATGCCGGCCGCCGGGCAATCGCCAATCCGCGCGACTACGAAGCCCGCGCTTCCCTGATGTGGGCGGGCAGCGTGTCCCACAACGACTACACCGGCTGCGGCCGCAAGCGCCTGTTCCCGGTGCATAAGCTCGAGCATGAGCTGTCCGCGTTCCGCGATGAGATTGCACACGGTGCTGGTCTGTCCGTGCTGTTCCCGGCCTGGGCGCTGTACGAAATGAAGAACGATTTTCCGCGCTTTGCTCAGCTGGCGAACCGCGTATTTGGCGTGGAGATGGATTTCCATCATCCCGAGCGCACCGCGCGCGAAGGCATCCTGACCATGAAGCGCTTCTTTGAGGAGATCGGCATGCCGACGCATCTGGCGCAGCTGGGCATCAAGCCGGAGAATTACGCACAGCTGGCAGCGAATACCGTCCGCACGGTCAAGGGTCCGGTCAAGAGCTATTCCGCACTCGACGAACAGGCTATCATCGAGATTTATAAGCTGGCGGAGTAAAACCGCCTGTGCCAAAGGCAGCGCAATAAGCGTAACAGCTGCGAAGGGAAGGCTGTGCGGCAGCCGCTCCCTGCATCTCATCGCTATCGAGAACAAATGAAAGCAGGGATTTTATGCAAATTGTAGATACAGGCGTACTGACCCCGTCCTTCATGGACTTCTCACTGCCGTCCGAATTTGCGAAAAGTGCGCTGTATTACTGCCCGCAGTTCGGTCAGTTCATCTGCAACAGCGATTACCGGATCGAACGAAACGGCATTGACCAATACCTGCTGATCTACATCAACAGCGGCTCGCTCTGCATCCGCACAGACGGTATGACCGCTGAGGCGCATGAGGGCGAAATAGCACTGTTCGACTGCCGCAAGCCGCACTGCTACTGGTGTCCGGACAAGGTTGACTTCTACTGGTTTCACTTCAACGGTGCGGGCAGCAAGCAGTACACCGAATATCTGACCGAGCGATTCGGCCTTGTGCACGAAAAGCAGCCGATGCTGTCGCTCAAGGACCAGTTCCGCACGGTCGTGCACTCGGCGCAGTACGGCATGAGCACGCAGTTTGCCTCCATGAACGAGCACCAGATTTCCATTGCGGTACACAGCATTCTGGGTGGTCTGGCGTCGCAGACCGTGCGAACCACCGTCACCAGTGAGCTGCTTGCACCGGCACTGGCGTACATTCACGGTCATTTTGCCGATGATATTTCGCTGGACGACCTTGCCGGGATGTGCGGCATCAGCAAATCGCACTTTATCCGCAGCTTCAAGCGATACGTCGGCTGTACGCCGCATGAGTATCTGCTGCAGTACCGTCTGCGTCAGTCCAAGCGTCTGCTGCTGTCTAGCGACCTGACCGTTGAACAGATTGCCGAGGACTGCGGCTTCAACAGTGCATCGCACTTTGCGCGGGCATTCCGGCAGGAGACGGATATTTCACCGACGGCGTTCCGGGCTATTTCGTTCTGATTTTACCATATCAGACGTTATCTGTGTGCTAAAGAATACGGAATGGGTGCTAACCCTTAGCTGGGGTTCCAAAAGGATAGACACCGATGGTTTCTATCCTCTTGGGACTCCAGTTTCCTTTATTTGTTTGTCTGGCGAAAATCGGAGAGCGGCGACCGCTTCGAAATTTGGGAACGGCAGTCGGGTGACCGTTGCGTGTCTTTCTCCGCCTTTTCGCAGTTCACAGATAACTGACTGCTACACAGGCGGTTTCATCTCAGCAGGCGCGACATACCCGTGTCGCGCAACTCGTTAGTCTGGATATGACAGACAGCACCTGCGAATTTATCTATTTAGAACCGTTTAGCCGCGCAGGTGCTGTCTATTACCACGTGCCGACAAATTATGCGGCACTGCTATGCCGCACCTTGCGTTGATGAAACCGTATGTGTAGCAGCAAGGTATCCGACACTGCGAACAGGTTGAGAAAGACACGGTAGTAAAAATCCTCTGCCGTCCCCCCATTTGGGAGCGGTCGCCAGTCTCTGGTATGCGCCAGACTAAGAAATAAAGGGAAACGGGAGTTAAGAGGGTGGTACTCGTTTAATCCGCGCACGGCGCGGGAACAAGGTTTAGTGGCCTACGGGCAAACCTTGGTGTCTACCCTCTTGCCCCCCCTCAGCGGGGCGCGGCAACTCCCCTCCGCTGAGGTTCAGCGAAAAACGCCCGCCCGTTCGGGCGAACCGCCTGCGCGCCTCGTGCACTCCGCACAATCGGTGCAGAAAAAAGGCTGCCGCCCGGACAGGGCGAACACGCTGACGCAGTTCGCGCACCCCAGATGGCCGGTGCCGAATATCTGAACGCAAAAAAGACAGACCGCAACGGCGACCTGTCTTTTATTTCGGTTTGCTTTATCAGCCGCCCAGACCCAGAGGAGAGAACAGCACATAAATGCCTGCCAGCAGGATGAACGTAACAGCAATGACCGGCTTGCGATACTTCCACGGGGTCATATCAACAACCTCAAGGTCAGGCAGTACATATGCTTCCTTGCGCGGTGCAGCCTTGGTCAGAATCGCCATCAGGATCAGGTCAATTACAAATGCGCCTACTTCAAAGTACAGGAAGTGGAACGGCAGAAGGTTCATCATCAGGCCATAGCATACGATATGGACGATGATGGCAACCTTCGGTGCAAAGCTCGGCATGCGCGGAGCCAGAATACCCATAACAACGATGGCCAGAACCGGAACGCCGTAGTAGCCCCACATCTGATTGAGGAAGGTGCTGATGCCGGCCGGCAGATACAGCAGGAACGGTGCGATAATAATGGATGCCAGACACAGCACGATGCCGAAACGCTTTGCAATGGTGATCAGCTGCGCGTCCGTGCGCTTCTTCTTGGAGATAACCGGAAGGATGTCCAGGGTGAACAGCGTCATGGAACTGTTCAGTACCGAGTTAAAGGAGGACAGGATCGCACCGAACATGACTGCTGCAAAGAAGCCCAGTACCGGAGTCGGCAGGATGTCCTTGATCAGAGACGGGTATGCCATATCGAAGTCGGTCAGTACGCCGCCGTCACGGATGAACTGGATCACGCCGGGCGCTACCAGAAAGATTGGGCAGAATACGCAGGTAAGACCGGTCAGCAGAGAGCCCTTCTGTGCTTCCTTCAGGTTCTTAGCGCCGAGTACGCGCTGCATGATGGACTGGTTGGTGCACCAGTAAGAGATGTGGTTGATACCACAGCCAAGTACGATCATCGGCCACGGAATGTACGGCGGCTGTGCGTTGGCAGGCTGGATCGCATTCAGGTGCTCCGGAGAGGAGGTAGCGAAAATACGGATGCCTTCTGCGATGCTGCCGTCGCCCAGCGCGATAAATGCCAGAACCGGGATCAGGATGACCGCGCCGATGATAAAGATGATGCCGTTCAGAGAGTCCGATACGGCTACGGCCTTCAGGCCGCCGAAGATTGCATAGATACCGCCGATTATGCCGAGTGCGACGCACATTACGGTGGTTGCCATGAAACGGTTGCCGCCCATCAGTGCGGTAATACCGAAGATACGCTCCATCGCTACCGAGCCTGCGTACAGCACCAGCGGCAGCATGGTTACAATATAAGCGACAAGGAAAATGAACGATACAATGACGCGGGTTGCGCGGTCAAAGCGGCTTTCCAGAAATTCCGGGATAGTGGAAATGCCGAGTTTGAAATACTTCGGGATGAAGAACAGCGCCATCAGCGTCAATGCGATCGGGCACATGGTTTCCCAGCCCATTGCGGTCATACCGGCGGCGTAGCCCTGACCGTTGCGGCCTACCAGCTGCTCCGCCGACAGGTTGGTCATCATCAGAGAACCAAAGATAACCAGACCGCTCAGACTTCGGCCTCCAAGGAAGTAACCGTCTTTGCTGGTCTCGTCCGTTCCCTTGGTTTTAAGCCAGCTTACGAATGCCACCGCTACAGTGACAAGCACAAATGAACCCAGTGTAAATACCATTTTCTTAAAACCCCTCTTGTTTGCTGTGTATATACGCTGCCGCGGGTGTTTGCAGCAGCGTGTCCCTCTTTTTCTCTGCAGCCTGCAGGATAATCTGTACGGAATTGCTAATTTTGTCTATCTCATCCAACTTCATTCCATAGCAATGCCCCCTAATCCTGCTTGGGCAGGAGCAGGGGGCACCACCATATAGAGAAATAGAATGAGAGAAAGGATCTTTGAAATTTGCGTTTATCCATTACGGATTGGCAGAACGTTGGAGCGTTTTCCTACCGATCCGGAGAGAGGATCTTACGCATGAACATTATCGCACAATCTGCGTTTGTGCGAAATGCAGTTTTCTTAGTGGAGCTGCGTCTTCAGGGTATCCAGACGCTCCTGCGCGTTGTCCGGGGTAACTACGTCAGAACCGGAGTCAACGAACTCGTCAACGGTCTCGCCGTCGAGCGCCTGAACCATAGTCTCGACTGCCTTGTATCCCATTTCATAAGCCATCTGGGCGACAGACATCGTCATCTGGCCGGCCAGGATTGCTTCACAAGCAGCGCGGTCGCCGTTGAAGCCGAGGAAGATGGTGTTCTTGTATGCGTCATGGCCCTTTGCTGCACGTGCTGCTGCCATCGCGGTATCGTCATTGTGTGCGCAGATGATCGCGATGCCTTCCGGATGGGTCTGCATGATCGCCTCCATCGCGGTGGTCGCGCGGTCTGCGGTCGCGTCTGCGTACTGCACTTCGCTCGTCAGGAACTCGCCGCCTGCCTCGTTTACGCCTTCTTCATAGCCCTTCATGCGTGCTGCACAGGTCTCATCGCCCTGTACGCCGGCGATCTCAATGCACTTGACCTCATCCCAGCCAGCCTTCTTAGCTGCCTCTACGGCTGCGATAGCGCCCTTCTTTGCTGCTGCCTCGTTGCCGGTGCCGACATAGGAAACGACCTCGGGAGCGTCAAAGTTGGTGTCGATCGCAACGATCGGCAGCTTGGTGCCGCTGACCAGCTGCGCTGCCGTATCCGACTGCAGCGGAGAAATAACAATGCCGTCATACGTGCCGGAGCTGAGGTCGGTCTCGATCATGTTCTGCATTTCATCGAATGCGGTCTCAGAGCTTGGACCCTTAACCTCTACCGTAACCTTGTCCGAATGCTCGGAAGCATAATCCTCAGCGCCCGACTTTACATACTGCCAGTACTCGGCAGCCAGAGTCTTCAGGATAACGCTGACCTTGTAGCTGCCGCCGGAAGCGGATGCGCCACCGTCATTACTGCTGTCATCGGTCGAGGCAGAATTGCCGCCGCCGCATGCGGTCATCGACAATGCCATCGCGCCTGCCAGCAACATCGCTAACACTCTCTTCTTGTTCATAATTTCTTCTCCTCTCTTTTTTCCGGGCCCTGCTCTCTCAGTGCCCTTTTACGCTTGTGTATTTCACACTTGCGTGTACCCTTTATCAGCAGTCCCTCTTGATTTTCTGTTGGAGGAAATTCAAGAGGGACCGGATAACAAAATAATGAAAACGGGAATGGTGTAGATGCGATTGTAAAATGGGTATTGCTATGAAATTATGGTTAAATTAGAAACCAGCCTTGCGCAGGTTCTCACGGCCGATGGAAGCCTTCTCCAGCGGTACGTCGAAGGACTTGACCGGGAACAGATCCTGCTCTACGACGCACCAACCGTCGTAGCCGCACTCGTCGAGTGCCTTATGCATAGCAGTGAAGTCGATGCTGCCCTTGCCCGGCTCAACCATGATATCCTCGGTTACAGCCTTGGCAAAAGACCACTTGTTCTCGTCCATCTTGGCCTTGACTGCCAGATCGCAGTCCTTGAAGTGGATGTACGGGATGCGCTTAGCCCACTTCTTGTAGAAGGAGATCGGCTCGCCGCCGCCGTATACATGGTGGCCGGTGTCGAAGCACAGATCAACGTTGGTATCATTCAGGAAGCGCTCGATCTGCTCCTCGGTCTGAACGTGGCTGTCAACGTGCGGGTGGAACAGGCCAACAAAGCCGTTCGCAGCGCAGCGGTCAGCGCACTTCTGTACATTCTTGCAGTAGGTAGCCCACTCCTCGTCGGTCAGCTCCGGATTCATCTCCAGCTCGCCGGTAGCGAGGTTGGTGTACATCGGAGGCAGCAGAACGATATACTTAGCGGACGGGAAAGCCTTCAGCAGCTTGGAAATATCGTCGATATCCTTCAGCATACCCTCAACAGCAGCGTCGTCGAGGAAGTTGCCGCCCTCGGTAGCGCCTACCAGAGTCAGGCCGCGCGCATCCATAGCGTTCTTGAGAACCTTGGGATCGTCGTTCGGCATGTAGCCCCAGGGGCCGATCTCGCAGCCCTCGTAGCCGGCAACCTTCATTTCGTCCAGGCAGCGCCACCACTGGGGCTGTTTTGCGTTGTTCGGATCGCTTGCCGGGAACCATACACCCCAGGAGTCCGGTGCAATACCAATCTTGATAGCCATAATTATATCCTCCCTGTCAAATTATTCAGGAAACTGTCAGCCTTTTCGGTCTCGGCGGGATCGCTCCCGCCGGAGACCGTTTCGGCATTATGTTTTAATTGATGTAAGCGGACAACTTACTTAACGTCAACCCACTCGTGAGTCTTGGAGGACTCGATAACAGCAGCTACGGTGCGGTCGATCTTGTAGCCGAACTCGAAGTCGGTTACATAGTCAGCGCCATTGGTGATAGCGTCGAACAGAGCGTGAACCTCGAGGATCTTCATGTCGTTGTAAGCGATGGAGATACCGCCTGCCGGCTGGAATGCGGAGTAGCCCTTCATCAGCGGGTTGAGCAGTACGGTGCGGAAGCCGCGGTCGCGCTCGTTGTCAGACTGGAAGTAAACCTGAACTTCGCCCATGCGCTCCAGATCGTAACGAACAGAACCCTTGGTGCCCTGAATCTCGTAGGTCAGGTAGTTCTTGCGGCCGGTAGCAACACGCGAGCAAGCGATCTGACCGATAGCGCCGTTAGCGTACTCAGCCATGAAGGTCATGATGTCCTCGTTCTCAACGTCAACCATCTCGGTGGAGCCTGCGGACTTCGGACGCTTCGGGAATACGGTGGTAGCAACTGCGTTTACCTTGGTGATGTCGCCCATGATGAACTGAGAGATGGACAGCAGGTGGGAACCGAGGTCGCCCAGAGCACCGCAGCCAGCCAGCTTGTTGATGTGGCGCCAGGTGATCGGGAGGGACTCGTCGAGCAGCTGGTCCTGATCGTAAGTGCCGGTGAAGCGCATGATCTTGCCGAGAGCGCCGGACTGAACGAGCTCACGAACGTAAGCATTTGCCGGGTTCTGGGTGTTGTTAAAGCCAACGTAGTTAACTACGCCCTTCTCGGCAGCCAGCTCAGCCAGCTCTCTGGACTCCTCAGCGGAGATGGACAGCGGCTTCTCGCAGTATACGTTCTTGCCGTTCTCCAGAGCAGCCTTAGCAACTACATAGTGGAAAGCGTTCGGGGTAGCGATATCAACCAGGTCTACGTTCGGGTCGGTAACTACATCGTGCCAGTCGGTGGAGATGCGCTTGAAGCCGATCTTCTTCTGTGCGGACTTTGCAGCCTCTTCGTTAGCGTCAGCTACGATCTCGAAGGATGCGGTGCCGTAGTCAGGACCAAACAGCATCTCAGCGTCAGCCAGTGCAGAGGAATGAGCCTTGCCCATCCAGCCGGAACCTACCAGACCAATACGGATTTCTTTCATGATAATTTCCTCCTTGACATTTAAATCTTAGACATACTCTTTTCACGATTTACCGGAAGTTTTTTGTTTTGTTTTAACTTTCGGTGTTTTCGTTTGTTTGACTATATTATAGCTGCGGAAGAGTTATATCGCAATGCACTGTATAACTCTGTTCTATACAAAAATTACTCTTTTCATTCTGGCATTGTATGGATTGCACACATAAAAGCACAGACGTTTGAGCACCTTGCTGAATATCAATTTCATTCCGAAAAGCATCAAAAAACCGGCGGAAATTCTTACCCGATTTTATCGTGCGAATATGCCCGTGCACACATTTTGCGAAAATAAGAAAGGGAACTTTTCATGAGAAAACCCGCAGGATTTTCCGCATGCGAAGCGAACCGAACTTGCCTGCCCGGCAGGGGCACAAGAGGGTAGAAACCGCAGGTGTCTACCCTCTTGCCCCCCGCCGCGGAGCGCGGCAACTCTCCACCCGCTGAGGTTCAGCGAAAAACGCCCGCCCGTTAGGGGCGTATTGCTGACGCAACTTGTGCCCCCGCACAATCGGTGCAGAAAAGAACTGCCGCCCGGATAGAACGAACACGCTGACGCAGTTCGTGTACCCCGGCCAACCGGTGCTGAGTAAAACAAAAAGAGGCTCACTCTCATGAACCTCTTCCGCAAATCGTATCAAATTGTACTTATTTTGCCTTTACAGCGCCGTCCTTGATCAAATCCCAGTTCTTCTTGAGATAATCATAGCCGGAGTAAATGGTAACCAGCGTTACCACCCAGCCGACGATGGTCAGCAACAGCGGTGTATTGCCTGTGCTGGAGATAAACAGAGTATAGGCGATACTGTCTCCCGTCTCAAAAGACAATCCAGTAGTGCCGCTGAACAGCGCCCACCCAAAGATATAGTACAGATAAATAATGATAATGCCGCCAATCTGCACACAGGTTTTGACCTTACCCGTCCACGTTGCGGCGAGCACGCGGCCCTTATTGGCTGCAACCACGCGCAGAGACGTGATGATCAGCTCACGCGCGAGGATAACGCAGACCATCCAGCCTGCCATCGCCTTCTGCTCTACGAACAGGATGAGCGCGGACGCTACGAGCAGCTTATCGGCCAGCGGATCGACAAATTTGCCGAAATCCGTCACCTGATTGTACTTTCGCGCCACATAGCCGTCCAGAAAATCCGTGAACGATGCCACGCAGAACAGCACGAGCGCGATGACCGTGCTGGTCGGGAACGCGGCGAGATACCGGGTCTCATCGATGATCAGCATGGGCTGCGCCGCAAAATAGATGAAAAACGGAATCATCGCAATGCGGGTCAGCGTGATTTTATTTGCGGTTGTCATAGGAAATTATGCCTCCTTCTGACGGACACCGAGTAGGTCGGGTCCAAGGCTTTCGGTGATGAGAACGGACACGAACTCGCCTTCCGCCGGCTCGTTATCCGCCGCGTCAAAGTAGACGTGGCCGTCTACCTCGACCGAATCCGCGTAGGTACGGCCATACCACAGGCCCTGCTCCTCGTCAAAGCCCTCGCAGAGCACCTGCATGACCTCACCGTGGCGGGAGGTATTGTAGTCATCGAGCACACCGGACTGCAGCTCTTCGACGATCAGACGGCGGTTCTGCTTGGTCTCGTTGTCGATCTGATCGGGCAGCTCTGCGGCCTCCGTGCCTTCCTCCGGCGAATACTCGAACACACCGACACGCTCAATGCCGACATTCTGCAGGAACTCACACAGCTCGGCAAACTCGTCCTCGGTCTCGCCCGGCAGACCGACGATCAGGCTTGTACGCAGTACAAGACCCGGAATACGCTCGCGCATATCCTCGATCAGCCTGGTAAATTCCGCGCCGTCACCCGGACGGTGCATGGCACGCAGAATGCGCTTAGAGACATGCTGCAGCGGAATATCCAGATACTTTACGATTTTCGGCTCATCCGCAATCACGTCGATCAGCTCGTCCGTAATCTGGTCGGGATAGAGATAGTGCAGACGAATCCAGATAAAGTCCATCTTGCACAGCTCGCGGAGCAGCTCGGGCAGCAGGCGCTTATGCTCGGGCAGGTCCATACCGTACTTGGTGATGTCCTGCGCGATGACGATCAGCTCCTTAACGCCTGCGTCAGAGAGCGCACGCGCTTCCTCGAGCAGCGATGCCATCTCACGGCTGCGGTAACGGCCGCGCAGCTTGGGAATGATACAGTACGCGCAAGTGTTCGAGCAGCCCTCCGCAATCTTAAAGTATGCGGTGTACGAGGGTGTCAGGCGGTCACGGCTGCCGTCGAGTGCAGCAGAGGTCATATCGGCCATGTACGCCGCCTGCTGCCCCTTGAGCGCTGCATTGGCCGCGTCCACGATGTCATCATAGCTGCCCGTTCCGCAGAATACGTCGATCTCGGGCAGCTCAGCGCGCATCTCGTCAGCATAGCGCTGCACCAGACAGCCGGTTACGACCAGACCCTTCATATTGCCGGTCTGCTTGTTCTGAGCGGTTTCCAGAATGGTTTCGATAGCCTCGGTCTTGGCGGCCTCGATGAAGCCGCAGGTGTTGACAACGCCAACGTCTGCTTCGGTCATATCCTCGGTGATCTCCCAGCCTGCGTCCCGCAGCCGGGCCAGCATGTGCTCGCTGTCCACGAGGTTTTTCGCGCAGCCGAGCGAAATAAGTCCTAATTTCGGCATGAGATTCTCCTTCTTGTCCACATTATTATTCTATTTTATTATACCGCACAATTTCGGGTTTGTCACCACTGACTGACGGAAAATTTGGCATAGAAAAAGACGCAGAGCAAACACTCTGCGTCTTTGGAATTGCTTGATTGCAAGCAGTTGGTTCGGTAAGGAAACCTTACTTCAGCTCAACCTTAGCGCCAGCAGCCTCGAGCTTCTCCTTGATCTCGTTAGCCTCAGCCTCCGGAGCAGCCTCCTTGATGGTCTGCGGAGCGGAGTCAACCTTCTCCTTAGCTTCCTTCAGGCCCAGGCCGGTGATCTCGCGAACAGCCTTGATAACGTTGATCTTGGAAGAGCCAGCGTCAACCAGAACTACGTCGAAGTCGGTCTTAGCGTCAGCAGCAGCTGCGCCGTCGCCGCCTGCTACAGCACCTGCAACAGCTACCGGCGTAGCGGATACACCAAATTCTTCCTCGAGAGCCTTTACCAGCTCAGAGAGCTCCATAACCTTGAGCTCTTTTACAGCTTCCATAATCTCAGCAACAGTCATGGGATTAAACCTCCAATTTTAGATAATTTTTAAGTTAAAATGTGTTCCTGACCGAATAAATCAGTCAGTGCGGGGAAATTACTCAGCAGCTTCTTCTGCTGCAGCTTCCTTCGGGGCTACCAGTTCAGCAACCTTCATTTCCTCATTGCCCTCTGCCTTCTTAACGATAGCATCGCAAGCAATAGCGAGCTGCATAATGGGGTAGTTGAAGCTGTACAGTACCTGAGCGATAAGGGTTTCCTTGCTCGGCATAGCAGCCAGCTTCTTGACCTCGTCCTCACCGATGGCCTTACCTTCCAGGTAACCAGCCTTCAGGGTGAAGTTCTCGTGGGTCTTAGCAAAGTCAGCCAGGATCTTCGCCGGAGCGACAACGTCGTCGGTGGTGGAGATTGCCAGAGCGGTGGTACCGTGCAGGCACGCATCCAGCTCGTCAAAACCCAGTTCCTTAGCTGCAAAGCGGATCAGAGTGTTCTTGATGACAGCATACTCAACGCCAGCTTCACGGAGCTGCTTGCGGAGCTTGGTATCATCCTCTACGTTGATGCCCTTGTAGTCGACCAGTACACCTGCCGGAGAATTCTTGATCTTCTCTACCAGGGAAGCGACCAGAGCCTTCTTCTCTTCCAGAATCTTTGCGTTCGGCATCATTTTCACCTCCTGTAAAATAAAAGTACCCTCCCGGTGCAAAGACACAGGGAGGGTACACAGAAAACATAATCAAATATGATAATAAACATGTCTGTGTTGACCTCGGCGGGCGGCGAACAAATCGCCATTTAAGCCTTGCGGCGCCAGCTGTCTTTGACCAAGCTCATTTAGTATAACGCATATAGAGCGGGTTGTCAACACTTTTTTCAAAAAAACTAAAAATTAAAAATCAGTCGTTGATCGGACCGTCATTCCGCTCATCAATATTAACGTACTCGATATTCTTCGCAACAGGCTTATACGCCGGACGGATAATCTTACCGCCGGTGGTAACTTCCTCAAGGCGGTGTGCCATCCAGCCGACGATACGCGCGGTAGCGAACAGCGGCGTATACAGCGACTTGGGCAGTCCGAGCATTTTGTAAACAAAGCCGGAGTACATATCGACGTTTGCGCACATCGGCTTGTCGCTGCCCTTGATTTCGGCAAAGACGCCCGGCGTCAGCTTTTCTACCAGCTCGATCAGGTCCATTTCGTCCGAATAGCCGGTCTTTTCCGCCAGCGGACGAGCAGCCTTTTTCAGTGCAACGGCACGCGGGTCGCTCAAGGTGTAAATTGCATGACCCATGCCGTAGATCAGGCCGGAGCCGTCGCCTGCTTCCTTATTCAGAATCTTGCGCAGATAATTGCCGACCTCGGTCTCGTCCTTCCAGTTGTGGATATTCTCCTTCATCTCCTCAAACTGCTTGACGACGCGCAGGTTTGCACCGCCGTGGCGCGGGCCCTTCAGCGAGGAAACCGCAGCCGCGATCGCCGAATAGGTATCCGTACCGGACGAAGAAGTAACACGCACGGTGAAAGACGAGTTGTTACCGCCGCCATGCTCGGCGTGCAGGATCAGACAGCGGTCGAGCAGCTTAGCCTCGTCATCGTTGAATTCGCCGGTCGGACGGATGAGGTGCAGAATATTCTCTGCAGTCGAACGATTCGGATCCGGCACATGCAGGAACATGGAATCGTTATCAAAGTAACGGCGTTTTGCCTGATACGCATGCGAAATGATAACCGGGAACTTGGCCATCAGGCTGATGCCCTGACGCATAATGTTCTCGACCGTGGTTTCATCCGGGTTCGCATCATAGGAATACAGTGCCAGCGTTGCGCTTGCCAGCTTGTTCATGATGTCGCGGCTCGGCGCACGCATGATCATATCCTCGGTGAAGTTGTCCGGCAGGGCACGCTCCAGACCGATGGTGTGCTGAAATTCCGCCAGCTGACGGCGGCTCGGCAGCTTGCCGCACATAAGCAGATAACCGATCTCCTCAAAGCCGAAGCGGTTTTCCTGCTCCAGACCGTGAATCAGATCGTATACATTATATCCGCGATAGGTCAGGCGGCCTTCGATCGGCTCGCGCTCGCCCTCGTTCAGAATATAGCCGTGTACGTTGCCCAGATGAGAAGCACCGACCAGAACACCGGTACCGTCTGCGTTACGCAAGCCGCGCTTGATGCGGTAGCGCGTAAACAGATCAGGTGGGAGCTGGTTGTGCATACAAAAGCTCTCACTCAGTTCATGCAAAAGTTCTTCCTTTACATAATCAGGCTGAATCGTCATTCCGCCTTCTCCTTTCCGTCCCAATAAATCAGATAATGAATATATTGTACCGCAATCCTGCAAAAATGTCAATCAACGACACTTGTATAAACCGACAAAAACCGCTTTTTCGTAGGTTTTCCGCTTGTTCATCCTGATATCACGCAAGTTTTTTGTGCGCGGCGTGCAAAGATTTTATCAATTTGAAGCGAAAAAGTCGTCGGCAGCGTTCCTTAGCACCGGCTGACCGGCACATGCGGGCTGCGTCAGCAAGATGCCCTGCCAGTGCAGAAAATACGCAAAAAGTCCCCTATTCGCACACGAACAGAGGACTTTCTCTATCAAATAGTCGAGATTCGCAATTTAATTACGGCTCCATTGCGTGCCCTGGCGGGTATCCTTAATGGTAACGCCCATATCAGCCAGTACACCGCGGATACGGTCTGCCTCAGCGAAGTTCTTCTCCTTCTTGGCTGCGGCGCGCTGCGCGATCAGCTCCTCGATCTTCTCTGCGTCCGGATCAACCGCATCGTCACGGTTCTGCACCAGATTGAGCACACCGGTCAGTTCCATGAACAGATCATGCGCTGCGGTCAGGAATGCCTTGGTTGCATCCTGATGTGCACCGTTGTACGCATTGATCTCACGGGTCAGCTCGAAGATAGCGGACAGTGCGTCAGCGGTGTTCAGGTCGTCGTCCATTGCGTCGATGAACTTCTGCTTGTAACCCTTCAGAGCCTCCAGCTTCTCGGTCTCCTCGGCGGTCATGGTGTCGCCGGATGCCTTCTCGATGCGGAACTCCATATTATTGCGGGCCTCGTACAGACGGGCAAGGGAGGCCTTGTTCATCTCAAGCGACTCAGCGGAGTAGTTAAGCGGAGTGCGGTAGTGCGCGCTCAGCATGAACATGCGGATGGTCTCATAGCCGAACTGCTTTGCTGCGTCGCGGACCATGAAGAAGTTGCCCTTGGACTTGGACATTTTCTCATTGTCGATGGTCAGGAAGCCGTTGTGCAGCCAATAATGCGCAAAGGTGCAGCCGTTTGCACACTCGGACTGTGCGATCTCGTTCTCGTGATGCGGGAAAATCAGATCAAGACCGCCGGAATGGATGTCGATGGTCTTGCCGAGGTACTTGTTCGCCATAGCCGAGCACTCAATATGCCAGCCCGGGCGGCCCTTGCTGCCCCACGGCGTATCCCAAGCCGGCTCACCCGGCTTTGCAGCCTTCCAGACCGCGAAGTCCATCGGATCTTCCTTTACCTCGCCGACCGAGATGCGGGCACCGGCCTGCAGCTCCTCCATCGGCTGGTGGCACAGCTTGCCATACTCGGGGAAGGACTTGGTGCGGAAGTATACGTCGCCGTTCTCAGCAACGTAAGCGTGGCCATTCTCGATCAGGCGCTCAACAATATCAATAATAGCGTCCATGGTCTCGGTCGCACGCGGGTGCACGGTCGCCTTCTTGACGCCCAGACCCTGTGCATCAACGAAATATTCCTTAATATAACGCTCAGCGATGGTGTTGAAGTCCACGCCTTCCTCGTTCGCCTTGTTGATTACCTTGTCGTCAATGTCGGTGAAGTTCTGAACGAACTCAACCTTGTAGCCGCGGTACTCGAAGTAACGGCGCAGCAGATCGAAAATGATGAACGGACGTGCGTTGCCGACATGGAAATAGTTGTATACCGTCGGACCGCAGGAATACATCTTTACCTCGCCCGGCGTGATCGGAACGAATTCCTCCTTCTGACGGGTCAGCGTGTTGTAGAGTTTCATGATTTTTATCTCCTTTTGATGGTTTTCAGGAAAGCTATGCGGAGTTTCGGGAATAAAAAAGCCTCCCAAGGGATATTCTTCCCTCGGGAGGCGTACAAACGCGGTTCCACTCCGATTTTTCGCTCGTGCAGTGCGGTAACGGGCACTTTCCGCAGGGCGTTTGACCCTGTTGCTCGGCAGGCGCACTTCACCGTTTCCCGCGCAAAGCCCTTTCAGCCGAGGAGCTTCTCTCTTTCGCGCAAGGCGAGCCGGTTACTTTTCCTGCGTCATCGCATAAATAACGATTATAGTGATTTTATTATAACCATTTTGTGAGGAGAAGTCAAGCCGACCGGTGCAGACCATAGCTCTCCGCAAAATTAAATACACCGCAGAGAGCACCATCTTGACGAACAGCGCTTTCCGCGGTATACTATGGATATACAGGGACGCTGTCTATGCAGTCAGCCCCTTATCGAATCAAAAGTTTTATGCTAATGACCGTTCGGGGACCAGCCGAGCGGTCATCGCGCTTTTACGAAGAAAATGTACAGTACAATGACCGCACAAATAAAAAGCTGAAGTGCTTTCTTCTTCATCTGCGCCCACCTTCTTTCCACCGCAGACCGCGGGGAAAGAAAGGGCTGACCGCCATACAAAAACAGCGTGTATATATCCTTAAACAGCAGTATAGCAGATTAAGGCGTATTTTGTCTATGCGCTGTATGACTATAAAAACACCGCAGCGTGCACGATTTTAACAGTTCGTGCACCTGCGGTATATTTTTACACATGATGAAACGCAGTCAGAAAATCATACGCATCGAGCAGGTTGCCGATATGGAAATCCATAACCTGTGCATCCACCGGCGAGCACCGGCAGTAATCCTTGAGGTTTTCCGGTGCGGTAAGGCCGTGCGCGGTCAGCCGCTCTATGCTTTTCTCACCCGGTGCCGGATTGGAATCCATATTGCACAGCGCCGCCAGCTCACCGCACATTTTAGCAAGCAGCTGCTCACAGCCGCGCAGATAAGCCGCCTCCTGCCGTCGGGCCGCCACGCGGACTGCATGCTGCCACAGCGCTACCGGCTGCTTCTCGAAAATACGCAGCTCGGACGCAAGCGAGGTCATTCTCTCGGTCAGCGGCGTCAGATCCGGATAACGATGCTCGAGCACGCGCGACTGCAGCAGCGGCAGAAACATTTTCTGAATCTCGTTCATCATATTGATGATCTTCTGACGGTTGTTATACGGCCGGATTACCACATTGACGAGCAGCGCCACGACCAGACCGACCAGTGTATCGGTAAATCGGTGGAAGCCGTACACAATTGAATCTCCGCCGGTATACAGGCACACATCCGCAAACACGATACTCGCCAGCGGAATCGCAAAATTCAGCTTGAGACCGATACACAGCGAAATCACACACAGCACGCCGAGCGCCATCCACACGAAAAACGTTGGATTGGGCAGCGCGGTAACAAACACACATGCGATCAGATAGCCGAGAAATGTACCCGCTATCTGATTGAGGCTCTCCTTGAGTGAATCCACCCAGGTACGGCTCATCACCGAGATCGCACCGATGGCTGCAAAAATAGGCAGGCTGGAACCCAGCACCATCGCCAGTGCAAGCGCCAGACCGACCGATACCGCAGTCTTGATGGCGCGCTGACCTACCCGAAACCGTTTGATAAACTGCAACGTCCTATCCCCTTTACCCCTGAATACCGTATGTTTTTAAGTGTACCACATTCTATCGGTAAAAGCCAACACAATCCTGTCACACAAAGAAAAAGGCTTCCCGGCCATCTGTTCCGGGAAGCCTTTATAAATTCGGTTTGATTACCGCTTACTTAGCAGTGCGCTCTGCCTTGCGAGCCTTAGAGAAAGAACGGCTGTTATCCAGCTCCATCATGCGTGCGCTTACCAGACCATTAAAGAAACCCTTCATCATGATATATACAACTCCTTAAAAGTTAATGACTAAATTACGTTTTTGTGTTTGGATCATTTCCTGATCACAGGTATTATAATACACGATAACCGCCTCTGTTACAAGAGCCATATTTTATGAATCTTCACCAATCGAAGCACCATCTTTTTGTGCATATTCAACAGTATCAGTTTGCGAAGTGTACAAATCAAACCATTTCAGCTTGTACGCTTTATATAATAAATCTGGCAAATCCTCCAAATCGAGCATCCTCCCCTCGAATTTCCCTGCTTTTTTGCGAGCAGAATCTGCGTATCACCTTGACTTTTACGGCATTTCCCTATACTATTTATATGATAAAATTTATTTGCTACAATATAGATACAGCGCGACCCCAAACCGAGCCTGACCCGCTCGGTTTGGGGCTGCTACCTGTTTGGGGAGAGTGATGAGGATTGAATCAAAATCTGGTCGATCTGCAAAACCTGAAAAAAGAATTTGACGGAACGCCTGTGCTGCGCGGCATTTCGCTGTCCATCAAGCGCCGCGAGTTTGTGACCCTGCTCGGTCCGTCCGGCTGCGGCAAAACGACCACACTGCGCATCATCGGCGGCTTTGAGCAGCCGGATTCCGGCGATGTATTCTTCGACGGCAAGCGCCTGAACGATGTTCCGCCGTATCAGCGCGAGATCAACACCGTATTCCAGCGCTATGCGCTGTTCCCGCACCTGAATGTTGCGGAGAATATTGCATTCGGTCTGCACATCAAAAAGCTGGACCGCGCAGATATCAAGCGCAAAACCGCAGAAATGCTCGAGCTGGTCGGCCTGCGCGGCTTTGAGAACCGCGATGTGACCAGTCTTTCCGGCGGTCAGCAGCAGCGTGTCGCCATCGCACGTGCGCTGGTGTGCGAGCCGCGTGTGCTGCTGCTCGATGAGCCGCTCGGCGCCCTCGACCTCAAGCTGCGCAAGGATATGCAGATCGAGCTGAAGCGTATTCAGCAGCGTACCGGCATCACCTTTATCTACGTCACCCACGACCAGGAAGAGGCGCTCACTATGAGCGACCGCGTGGTTGTCATGAACCACGGCGTTATCCAGCAGGTCGGCAGCCCGACCGATATCTACAACGAGCCGGTCAACGCCTTTGTTGCGGATTTCATCGGCGAATCCAATATCATTGACGGCGTGATGCTCGAGGACTGCAAGGTCGAATTCTGCGGCCGCACCTTCGAGTGCGTGGACAAGGGCTTCGAGAAGAATGCGCCGGTCGATGTCGTTATCCGTCCGGAGGATCTTAAAATCGTTTACGCCGGTGACGGTCTGCTGCAGGGCGTTGTTGAGTCCATCGTATTCAAGGGCGTGCACTACGAGATGATGGTTCGCACCCAGTTCTTCACCTTCATGGTGCATTCCACCATGGCGGAGTCGGTCGGCAAGACGGTCGGTCTGTCCGTCATTCCGTTTGACATCCACATCATGCACAAGAGTGCGGAGGCGCAAGCGTGAAAAAGTCCTTTGCCTATCCCTACGGCGTATGGCTCGCCGTATTTATCCTCGCGCCCATACTCATGGTCGTTGTCTACGCGTTCCACAACGCGGACGGCGGCTTCACCCTGCATAATTTCAGCTATCTGCCCGGCTTCCTGCCGATTTTCGGACGGTCATTCTGGCTGGCGTTTCTCTCTACCGTGGTGTGCCTTGCGCTCGGCTACCCGATGGCGTACCTCATGAGCCGCCTGTCCGCCAGCAAACAGAGCCTTTGCATGATGCTGATTATGCTGCCGATGTGGATCAACTTTCTGCTCCGCACCTACGCATGGATGTCCATTCTGGAGAACAACGGCTTCATCAACCAGTTTTTCCGTTCCATCGGCTTAATATCCTTCCTGCAGAGCCATTTCGGCTATTCGCTGGATTATATTCCGCTTATCAACACGCAGGGCGCGATCGTGCTCGGCATGGTGTACAACTTCCTGCCGTTCATGGTGCTGCCGATCTACACCGTTCTCATCAAGCTCGACCGCAAGCTGATCGAAGCCGCGCAGGACCTCGGCGCACCGACGCACCTTGTATTCCGCCGTGTGATCTTCCCGCTGAGCATTCCTGGTGTGATTTCCGGCATTACAATGGTATTTGTGCCGTCTGTCTCCACCTTCGTTATTTCGCAGATGCTCGGCAGCGGCAAGAATCTGCTCGTCGGTGACCTTATCGACCTTCAGTTCATGGGCGGTGCGTACAACCCGCATCTCGGCTCGGCTATCGCACTCGTGATGATCATCCTCATCTTCATCTGCATGTGGATCATGAACAAGTTCGATGACGGCTCCTCCGAGGAAGGAGGGCTGTTGCTGTGAAAAAGTTTTTCAAGAACTTCTATCTGCTGCTGATCTTCCTGTTCCTGTACGCGCCTATCGTTGTGCTGATGATTTTTTCGTTCAACGATTCCAAGTCGCGCCGCCTGTGGAACGGCTTCACGACCCGCTGGTATGTCGAGCTGTTTCAGGATGCAGATATTCTGCACTCGCTGTATGTAACGCTGCTGGTGGCCATCATCGCCGCCGCCATCGCGACTTTCCTCGGCACGATCGCCGCCATCGGCATTCACAACATGGGCCGCAGAGCCAAAGCAGCCTATCTGACCGTCAACAACATCCCGATGTCCTCGTCGGATACCATCATGGGCGTGACGTTCATGCTGCTGTTTGCCGCCATCGGTCTGGACAAGGGCTACCTGACCCTTATCCTCGCGCACGTTACGTTCTGCACGCCGTATGTCGTGCTCAACGTCATGCCCAAGCTGCGCCAACTCGACAAGAACGCCTATGAGGCCGCGCTCGACCTCGGCGCAACGCCGCATCAGGCGCTCCACAAGGTCATCCTGCCGGAGATTATGCCGGGCATCGTCACGGGCGCTATCATGGCATTCACCATGTCAATCGACGATTTCGTGGTGTCCTACTTTACCGCCGGCACGACCAGTCAGCCGCTGTCGGTCGTGATCTACTCGATGACCCGCCACCGCATGACACCAAAGATCAACGCCATCTCGACCATTCTGTTTTTGATCGTGCTGGCGCTACTCATCGTCATCAATGTGCGTCAGTCCCGCGACGAGAAGCGCCGCGAAGCCGCCCGCCGGAAAGGAGCGATGCAGCCGTGAAAAAACGTATGCTTTCCCTGCTGCTGTGCGGCGCGATGTGCGCCGGGCTGCTCTCCGGCTGCGGCAATACGTCCTCGGCAGAGGTGCTCAACGTATATAACTGGGGTGAGTACATCGACACCGACCTCATCGACCAGTTCGAAGAGGAAACCGGCATCAAGGTTATCTACAACACCTTTGATTCCAACGAAAACCTGTATTCGCGCATCCAGACCACGAGCTACGACGTCATTATCCCGTCCGACTACGCGATTTCGCGCTTTATCGACGAGGATATGCTCCAGCCGCTCAACTACGATCATATTCCGAATATGAAGCTCATCGACGAGAAATACACGCATCTGGACTTTGATCCGGAGCAGAAGTATTCCGTGCCCTATACCTGGGGCGTGGTCGGCATCGTGTACAACACCAAGTACGTTGATGAAGCGGATATCGGCTCGTGGGATTTGCTGTGGAACCCCAAATACACCAACCGCACCGCGATGTTCAACAACTCGCGCGACGCGCTCGGCATTGCGCTGATGTACCTCGGCTATTCGCTCAACACCACCAATAAGGCTGAGCTTCGGCAGGCAGCCGACCTGATCATCTCCGGCAAGCCGGTGTATCAGGGCATCTGGATGGACCAGATTCTCGAAAAGCTGCCGAGTGAGGAAATTGTGGCTGCACCGTACTATAACGGCGATGCCGTCACCATGATCGACGAAAATCCCGACCTCGCATTCTACGTTCCGAAGGAAGGCACCAACCTGTTTGTCGATGCCATGTGCATCCCGAAGAACGCGAAGAACGTTTCGGGCGCGGAGAAGTTCATCAACTTCATGTGCTCGACCGAAGCGGCGATGGCAAATTGGGAGTATGTCGGCTATTCCAGTCCGCAGACTGAGGTCTATAACGAACTGGACGAGGAAATCACCAGCGACCCGCTGTATTTCCCGGATATTACGCAGTATCCGACCGAGGCCTATACCAATCTGCCGACGGAAATCAACCAGTTTTATAATGACCTTTGGGTTGATATCTTAACGTGATCGGACATGCACCAACGCAACGTGCAGGGCGAGGTGGCCTCATCCCGCCCTACAAATATCACACTCAGCTAACCCAAAGAAAAAAAACGTATCCAATGAACAGCGCTGATAACGAAGCAATGCAAAATTAGCGCACAAGGGCCGTAAAGACACGAATCCCCTGCTGAGAATATTTCTCGGCAGGGGATTTTTCGTACATCGCCTATTTGAGCCATCGGCGCTATCTTCGTCAGAACAAACGCTGCTTGTATCAGTATTTGTTCTTGACCGTTAAGCTGGACGCGTATTTGCGTGAGATTGACCATGCCGCCAACGCGATGTTCGCTCAGCTTACCAAACAGATGACGGCAGCCGAAGGTATCACCTGACGGCAGCCGAAGGTATCACCGAAGCACTCAAAGCAGCCGGCCGGATGGAATGGGTGCGCCGCACGAACAGCATCCGAAGCCGCGTCAGAGAAATCGTCAATTCAGAACTGATTTACAACTGAGTAGAACCCGGAGTTCCGACTGCCGTTTGCGGCCTGAACTCCGGGTTCGCTTTAGGGCAAAATCGTGCAGTATCGGTCTAACAAGCAACGGATTTGCCCCAGCAAATCCAACCCGCAGGGAAATCCCCGTGCCCCTTATTTTATCATTTACCTGTGTGCAATCTCCACAGGAAAGTCATAATCTACGCTCGGATGCAGCTTGCGTCCGCTGCACAATGGCTTGCGTTCATACCGCTGACAACACACAGTCGCTCAGAGAACAGCGTCTTCGCGGTAAGCATCAGCAGACGAACGTTTTTGTCGGTAACACTCTGACCGATAGTCAGCGTGAATCAGTATTCTCGGCTACAACTGCACTGGTCGGCGTGATCTTATTGCCTTTGCCGCCAATTACTATCGCTGCAACGTATCTCAGAGGTTCCGTGTTCATTCGTCGGCGTTACATTTGCATTTTTGTTTGTCGAAAGCCGTGTTTTCGCGTCTTTTACTCCATGCGGAGCGGCTGGAGCACTTCATTCATGCGCTGAATATTCTGCACAACGCTATCCTTGCGGCGAACAGCAAGGCTGACATACAGCGAATCGATCAGCGAGAACTGTGCAACACGCGGCGAAACGAAAAGCTGTTCCGGAGAATACAGTTCCAGGCAGATATCACACACCTGCTTAAGTGGCGTATCCGGGAAGCCGGTGATGCCGATGGTCTGCGCGCCGTGCTCTTTCGCCGTACGGACGGCGGAAACGATCTCACATGTCTTGCCGGTGTGCGAGATCGCGATCACGGCGGTATTCGGCATACACAGGCTCGCTTGAATCTGCATCAGATGCGAGTCGGTCAGCGACACCGCACGGAATCCGATGCGCATCAGACGGATGTAGAAGTCCTCTGCGATGGTGCCGGATGCGCCGACACCGAGAATGAGAATGTTTTCGGCGCGACTGAGCACATCGACCGCCTGCTCGATCTTCTGGAAGTCAAGCAGCTGGAGCGCACGCTCGAGCGTGTCGATGTTGCGGCCAAACACACTCTCGGAAATGGTCTGAATACTGTCGGTTTCAGACAAATCTTCGAATATTGTTCGAACTGATTTGGGCGAATACTTCGCGAGCAGCAGCTTCATCTCGCTGAACCCGGTGCAGCCGAGGATCTTGCAAAATCGAATAATACTTGATTCTGCGATGTCCAGCTCGGCGGCCATCTGCTGAATGCTGATCGAGGTAATATGTACCGGATCGGCTATGATATGGTCGGCAATCCGCTTTCCAACCTTGGAAAAAGTCGCATATTGCGACTGGATTGCAGCATAAACGTTTTTATCCATACGCTCACCTTTTATCTGTGTCATATTATGTTTTCATTATAACACAATTCTTCCAGTTTGTGAATAATGTACAAAAATGAACATTATTCTTTTTACAAGATGAATTATTGAATTTTATTTCACGCAGTGCTATACTTGATTATAGTCAATGGATTGGAGTTCCATTGAAAGGGTAAAAGCTGAAGCAAGAGATTACGTCCGGACAACTTCTCAAACTGCGGTTCCCCGAAAAAGCACGTTCGTTGCTCGATAAAGGGCCGCGCAGCTCCAACTGGCAGAAAAGAAAAATAAAAAAGGACTGAGCAAAACCATGGGCAAATCCAGCAACCCGACTTTCGCGGGTGATAAGGAATTTGAGAAGATCCACCTCAAAGAAAAGTTTTCCTACGGCCTCGGCGACGTTGCCTGCAACGTTGTCTTCGCCTTGACAACCTCGCTGCTGATTTACTTCTACACCAACGTAGTCGGCATCTCTGCAGCCATGATCGGTACCATCATGCTGATCTCGCGTTTCTTCGATGGTATTTCCGATGTACTGATCGCTCACCTGGTTGACCGCACACATTCCAAGTACGGCAAGTCCCGTGCATGGATCCTCTGGATGATGATTCCGTACGGTATCGCAGCAATCCTGCTGTTCACCGTTCCGCCTGCAACGCAGATCGTAAAGGGCATTTACGTTTTCATCACCTATAACTTCTGCACTACCGTTGTTTACACCGCACTGAACCTCCCGTACGCAACGCTGGCAACCCTGATGACCCGCGACACCGACCAGCGCGCCGTTGTCAACCTGTTCCGTACCGGTATGTCTGCCCTCGGCAACATGGTCATCTCCGCAGTAACCTTCCCGCTGGTTACCCGTCTGGGTGACACCCAGCAGGCATGGATCGAGGTTTCCATCCTCTACGCCATCATTTCCATCATCATGCTGTTCATCTGCTTCAAGAACTGCCATGAGCGCGTCAAGGAAGAGACCAAGACCAAGGACGGCAAGAACGTTCCGCTCTGGATGGGCATCAAGCTCTGCGTCACCAACAAGTACTTCATCATGTTCTTCTTCCTTGCTGTGTTCCTGTCCTTCTATGAGGCAGTTACCGGCACCTGCAACGCATACTACGCACAGTACATTCTCGGCAACCGCGACCTGCTCGGCGCACTCGCATCGTTCGAGTCCATTCCGCAGATTGTTACCGTTCTTGTTCTGTCTCCGTTCATCGCAAAGTTCGGCAAGCGCAACGTAGCGCTGATCGGTGCGATCGTCGCCGTTATCGGCACGGTCTCCCTGTTCATCAACCCGAGCGCCCTCAATCTTGCACTGTTTGCCTGCGTCATGCGCGGCATCGGCAAGGGCTGCTTCCGCGGCGTCAAGTACTCCATGCTCGCTGACGTTATCGAGTACGGCGCATGGAAGAGCGGCATCCGTGTACAGGGCCTGATGGTATCTGCTACCACCGCCGGCCAGAAGTTCGGCTCCGGCATGACCAGCGCAATCTTCGGCGCTCTGATGAGCCTCGTAGGTTTCGCCGGCACCGTGACTATCAACGCAGCACAGTCTCAGATGCTGATCGGTATCTACATCATCGGCAACATCATTGCCTGGGGCGGCATCGGCGTTCTGCTGATCTTCTACAAGCTCGATAAGATCTATCCGCGCATTATTACCGAGATGAAGCAGCGCGAGGCTGCTGAGGCAGAAAAGACCGCTGCAAACGCATAACTCAGACATACTCTGACACTCATTAATCATCTTTTTCTTCCCTTATATGGCAACAGCCGGCGGAGTCATGTATTCTGCCGGCTGCCCCCTTATTACGCATGGCCCTATCCCGGCGCATAACAAACTTGAAAGGCGTGTAACAAACAAATGGAAACTATGTCCTATGAAAACCGTATCGCCCTCGGCAATCTGGTACCGACGATCGGTCAGTTCAAGGTAATGGATAAAATTCCGCAGTACCAGCAGTGCGAGGTGCACAATCTGGTCGAGGCACCGGCTGAGGTGCCCGAGGTGCTGCGCCATGTCGTGTTCAACATCGAACGTGGTCAGACGCTGCACGAGACCATCGACTTTCTCAACATGTGTCCGGACTTCAAGAACATGGACATCATCTACGCGAACGAGCTCGATGACGGCGCGGTCCGCTCGGGCAACTGCAACGTGGCATATGAGATCGCCAAGTCCATCGGCATGAACTATGCCTATGGTCTGGAGTTCATCGAGCTGGTTAACCCGAACGACAACAAGGGTTTCCACGGCAACGCCCTGTTCTCGCGCTGGCCGATCCGCTGGGCGAAGGTCGTTCACATGCCCGAGCAGTACAACTGGTACTATGACCGTCAGAAGCGCATCGGTGCGCGCGTTGCCATTGTCTGCTCGCTCGACATCGGCGGCCAGGAAGTCGGCGCGGTCAGCGTCCATCTGGAGAACCGCGCGGACAGCGAGGGCCGCGAAGCCCAGATGGCAGTCGTGTATGATGAGATCAAAAAGTCGTTCGCGCCGGACACGCCGGTCATGATCGGCGGCGACCTGAACACCAATACGTTTGACGGCAACGACATCCCGGGCTTCACCAAGCTGTTCAACGACCCGGAGCGCCTTGCCAAGCACATGGCGGCGGTCGAAAAGTACGAGCGCGTCCTGCCGCAGGCAGAGGAGAACGGCTTCTCCTACCGCGAGTTCAGCAGCACCGAAGGCACGCGCCGCAAGCCGATGCCGGGCGGCAAGAGCATGCTGCTCAAGCTGGACTGGCTGATGGCGCGCGGCATGGAATGCGTCGACCACGGCACGGTCTCGACTGAGACGAAGGACTGCACCTGGGCCGAGCCGGGCAGCGCGCTGGCGAAGTTCACAGGTCCCGAGCTGTCCGACCACAACGCCTGCTGGGCAGACTGTCGATTTGCAAAGTAACTACTAAAATCTATTGTAGAAAGCTGCACACGCTGCATACATATTGACAGCGTGTGCACTTTTTATCGAGTGAGGAGAACCTACATCAAATGAGTGGAATGATACAATACCTGCGCGAACTTCATTTCGCCTCGGTCGTAGTGCGGCTCGCCCTTGCGATGCTGCTCGGCGGCTGCATCGGTCTGGAGCGCGGACGCAAGCGCCGTCCGGCCGGTTTCCGCACCTATATGCTCGTCTGTCTCGGCGCGGCGCTGACCGTGCTGCTCAGCCTGTACGAATTTACCATGGTGACAGGGCCGTGGTCGGATATTTGCGCAGAGATCGGCATAAAAACCGACGTTTCGCGTTTCGGCGCACAGGTCATCAACGGCATCGGCTTTCTGGGCGCAGGAACCATTCTTGTTACCGGCCGCCAGCAGGTCAAGGGCCTGACCACTGCCGCTGGTCTGTGGGCGTCGGCCTGCACCGGCCTTGCGGTCGGCGCAGGATTTTACGAGTGCGTGCTCATCGCATTTGCGATGATATTTCTCAGCATCCGCCTGTTCCCAATTGTGGATGCGTACATACAGGAGAACGCGCGTGACATCAATCTGTACATGGAGTTCTATTCGCTCGGGGACATCAGTACCATCATCAATCAGCTGAAATCGCAGAACGTGCAGATCTACGACATCGATATCGAGCGGAACAAAAGTGGCGAGGCGCTGCACCCAAGTGCGATCTTCTCGATCCGCCTCAATGAAAAAATACCGCACACGCAGCTTCTCTCCGATCTGGCGGAGTTGGACTGCTTTTGCGTGATCGAAGAGCTGTAAGGAGTGGACTGCTATGTTATCTGTTTTTGACGGCCTGCGCGACGTGACGACGCTTTCCGTGTTTGTGCGTCTGGCCTGCGCGCTCATCTGCGGCGGCATTATCGGTATCGAGCGCTCGTACAAGCGCCGCCCGGCCGGCTTCCGCACGCACATCCTCATCTGCATCGGCGCGGCCATCACCACGCTGACGAGTCAGTATCTGTATCTGAATATGCACTATTTTACAGATATGGCGCGCCTCGGTGCACAAGTTGTTGCGGGTATTGGCTTCATCGGTGCGGGCACCATCATCGTTACCAAGCGGCAGCGCGTCAAGGGTCTGACCACGGCGGCTGGTCTCTGGACCTCGGCCATCATCGGCCTCACCTTTGGCGGCGGCTTCTACGAGGGCGGCATTCTCGCGACCGTGTTCATCATGCTCGCCGAGCTTGTGTTCTCGCGTATCGAGTACCGCGTACTCGAAAATGTGCCGGAGATCAATCTGTATATGGAATACGAGGACAAGCACTGTCTGGATGATGTGCTTCAGCTCTACCACAGCTGCAATATTAAAGTGCTGAACATCCAGATTACGCGCTCGGCAGAAAACGGTGAGCATAACGCCTGCGCTATCTTTTCGCTGCGCCTGCCGCGCAGCTGCGGCGTAGAAAAGCTACTGACACTTGTCGGCAGACGCGAGGGAATTGTGTCGGTGGAAGAGCTGTAAACCACACCGAATTTCAAAAAACAGAAAACCAAAGCAGTGATGCGCCTCGTATTTGGAGGCTGCATTGCTGCTTTCTTTCGTTTTTACCCGATGTGCCGGCGCGCAAAATGAAGAAAAATATCGAGTCGCTGCAAAAAGGCAGTAAGGGTCACAGGAAATTCCCTGCGGGGCTGGATTTGAACAATCAAATCCGTTGCTTGTTACGACATTTTCTACGCAAAAACTCAATATTGGCACCATCAAAACAAACCGGAGCGCACAGCTGAATTTCAGGCTGTACGCTCCGGTTTTTGCTGCTTAGATTGGCGTTCATAAAAATTTCTAAAAAGTTTTTGTCAGTTTTTAAGGGCAAAGAAGGCATGTGAACATTATCGGAAATTTCAGCGGCGGCGCGAACAGGAACGATGAGGTGCAGCATGAACGAGTTATGGACTGCGCAGGGAAACAATTTCCGAATGAATATCAGCGGCACCGAATACGAGGTGAGCGCGCATTTTGACAGCAGCGGCAGGCAAAGCGTCTTGCAGCAGTTCCGGGCCTTGCTTTTGAACAGCGCCGTACAATCGACATTTGACAGCGGACATGATAGGCTGTGATCGTCTTTGCTGTGCTCGCTGTCGGAAAGGAGCGCAAATATGACAGCAAAGAAGAAAAACATCGAGCAGGAAGCACAAATTACCGCCTGATATTGCCGGTTGTCGGTGGACGATGACCGTGCCGAGGAATCCAATCCCATCACCAATCAAAAGCAGATTCTTGCGGACTATGCCAGGCGGAACGGTTACAAAAACACGCAGTTCGGCCCCGGAAAATCCGTATCTATGGTCACTGAAAACGCTTGCGCACATCTTATCCAATCGTCAATACACCGGCTGCGCGGTGAATTTCAAAAGCACAACGGTCAGCCACAAGCGCAGGAACACCAGAACCGGCAGGCAAAGCCTGTTTGCAGGCTTACTCTACTGCCCGGACTGCGGCGCAAAACTTCATTTCTGTACGGCGAAAAGCCTGAAACCGAATCAGGAATTTTATCGCTGCGCCAACTACAATTCCGGACGCGGAACGTGCAAAATCCACTATATTCACAACGTGGTGCTTGAAGAAATCGTTCTGAAAGCGGTCAGCAGTCTGGCGGATTATGTGCGCTGCTATGAGCCGGTGTTTCTGTATTTCCTCGCTATGCAGAATAACGCGGAGCATCAAATAAATTTGAAAGTGCTCCGGCAGTCCATTGGCAAAGGCGAGCAGCGTATCCGGCAGATCGACAAGGCTATCGAAGAACTGTTTGAGGCCAATATCTGTGGAAAAATCACGGATGAGCGCTTTATCAAGATGACCGCAAGTTACGAAAAAGAGCAGAAGAATCTGACTGCATCGGTGGAGAACTGGAAGTTAGAGCTTAAAACGCTCAGCAGCAGAAGGTAAACGAACGCAACCGAGTGAAGGCGGACATTTACTTTACTGCCGTTGGGATGGTAAATATTCCGACCGAAACCGAGATGAAAGCCGCTATGGAGGAAATCCAGCGCAGCCGCAAGCAGGCAATCACCACATAAAAACAGCAGCGGCACAGTCCACAAATGGGAAACTGTGCCACTGCTTATATAATACTTCGTTATGGGTGCCGAGCTAATCGGATACGTCCCTTTTTCATGCTTATTTCTTCTCCAGCGCTGCCATCGCAATCTTTTCCGGCGTAATGGGAAGCTCATAGAACCGCTTGCCTACGGCATTTCGGATTGCATCCGAAATCGCCGGCAGCGGTGTATTGATAACAACCTCGCCGATGGATTTCGCACCGAACGGGCCTTCGCCCTCGTAGCTGTTCTCGAATTCCACGCGGATCTTGCCGATGTCCACGCGTGCGGGAATCTTATACTGGAAAAGCGAATTTTCCATCGGATAGCCGCGGTCGTCGTAGGTGACGCTCTCGGTCAGCGTCATGCCGATGCCCTGCGCAATGCCGCCCTCGGCCTGCACGCGCGTCAGATTCGGATTGATGGGCGTACCGCAGTCCACTGCCGCAGCGTAATCCAGCAGGGTTACCTCGCCGGTTTCAGTATCCACCTCAATCTCAGCCGCACCGACCATATACGGCGGAGGCGAAATCTCGGACGAATGCGTAACCGTCGCCTGCAGCTCGATGCTGTTGCCGTTCATGGAAGCCGTCGCAATATCACTCAGGCTAATGGTCTTGCCTGCATTTTCGCCTTCCTCTACGCGAACTTCCCTGCCGTCGAAGCTGACCTGCTCCTTATCGCAGCCGAGCAGCTTTGCGCCGAGCGCACAGATTTTGCCGCGCAGCTCGAGCGCGCACTTCTCGGTCGCCTTGCCGGTGACGTAGGTCGTACTCGATGCATACGAGCCGGAATCATACGGCGACCAGTCGGTGTCCGCACTCAGCGTGGTGATGTTGTCAAGCGGACACTCAAGCACCTCTGCCGCAATCTGCGCAAGCGTGGTATCACAGCCGGTGCCCATGTCAGCCGCGCCGATGAGCAGCGTGTAAAAGCCCTCATCGTTGACCTTGAGCGTCGCACTGCCGACGTCCATGCTCGTGATGCCCGAGCCCTGCATCGCCATGCCCATGCCGACCGCACGAATCTTGCCGTTTCCCATGTCTCGGCACGGATACTTGTTATCCCAGTCGATCATGTCGTGCACGCGCGCCAGACAGCGGTCGAGCGCACAGCTTGTGTTCAGCTGACCGTAGTACGCGGGCATGATCTCGCCCTCGTGCGTAATATTCATCTCACGGATTTTGAACGGGTCCATGCCGAGGATGTTCGCCAGCTCGTTTACCGCGCTCTCCACCGCGAACAGGCCCTGCGTTGCGCCGTAGCCACGGTATGCGCCCGCCGACATGTGATTGGTGTACACAACGTCACTCGTAAAGCGGAATGCCTCGGCCTTGCCGTACAGCGGAATCGACTTATGACCGGACAGACCGACCGTTGTCGGGCCGTGTTCGCCATACGCGCCGGTGTTGGACAGCGTGTGCAGGTCGATGCCGCGCACGATGCCGTCCTTGTTTGCGCCCAGACGGACGTGCATTTCCATCTCGTGGCGCGGCGAAGATGCAATCTGGCTCTCCACGCGGCTGAAGATGATCTTGGACGGCTTTTTCGTCATCCAGGTGACAAACGCCGGATACACCGCGCTGACCGCGGTCTGCTTGGCACCGAAGCCGCCGCCGATGCGCGGCTTGGTGACGCGCACCTTGCTTTTCGGGATATGCAGTGCGTTCGCCACGATTCGGCGGGTGTGGAACACGATCTGCGTTGAGCTGATGATGTGCAGGCGGCCGTAGGTGTCGATCTCGCAGTAGGTGCGGAAGGTTTCCATCATCGCCTGCTGGCATGCCTGCGTGTGATACACGCGGTCGATAACGACATCGCAGTCCGCGAGGACCGCATCGATATCGCCGTTGCCGCACTCGTCGTGCGCGCACAGGTTGCGCCTGTTATCCGCGCCGACCGGTGCAAGGCTCTCCCAGTTGTCCTCCGGATGCACGAGCACCGGATTATCCTTTGCGGTGTGGAAATCGAGCACCGGCTCGAGCACCTCGTACTCCACCTTGACCAGTTTCATCGCCTTATCCACGCATTTTTCGTCCGCACCGGCGAGAATCGCCACCACATCGCCTACAAAGCGTACATGGCGGTCGATAACAAGGCGGTCATACGGACTCGCCTCCGGATAAGTCTGACCGGCCTGCGTGTAGCGGCGGCCGTTCTGGTCTACGTCCTCCCATGTGAAGATGGCCTCCATGCCGGGGACTTTCATCGCGGCGGTCTTGTTGATGCTCTTGACGATGGCGTTTGCGTGCGGCGAGCGCAGCAGCTTGACGCACAGGCAGTCGCGCGGCGTTACATCGTCCACATACACCGGCTGACCGGTGACGAGCTGCATCGCATCCTTTTTGCGGAGCGGCTGATTGACTACCTTCACTGTGCGTCCTCCTCTCTCTGCTTTTTCCAGTCGAGATATGCGCGGATACCGCGCAGCTGTCCCTCATAACCCGAGCAGCGGCACAGATTGCCCGCCAGATATTCCTTGATCTCCTCATCGGTCGGGTCCTGCTTTTCGCGGAACAGCGCGATTGCGTTCATCATAAAGCCGGGATTGCAGAAGCCGCACTGCTCCGCACCCTGATCCGCGATGAACGCGCCGAATTCGGCGGCTTCGCCCTGCAAGCCCTCCAAGGTCGTGATCGTATGTCCGCTTGCACGCGCTGCCAGCACCGAGCAGGACAGCACCGGCTTTTCGTCCATAAATACGGTGCACAGACCGCAGTTTGCGGTCTCGCAACCACGCTTGACGCTCAGGCAGCCATGCCCCCGCACAAAGTCGATGAGCAGCGTGTCCGCCGCCACATCGTCTGCTACTTTCTTTCCATTCAATGTCATTGTGATCAGCATATCCGTTCCCCCTTACTCTGCATCGAGCGCGTGTGCCGCGCGGCGCACCAGCACACCCGCGAGGTGTCTGCGATATTCCGCACTGCCGCGCAGACTGCTGCCGGTCTTGATTTCCGCCCGAACGGCTTCCGCCATCTGCTCCGCCGTTTTATCCACAGGCTGTGCATAAATCTGTGCGCGCGCCGGACGGGCACCGATGGCGAACCGATAGCCGTTCTCATCCTTAACGGACGCGCAGGTCAGCACCGGAATGTCGGTCTGGCTAATGCGCACGGACTGGTAGTTGAATTTCGCATTTTTCTTGGGCACGATAATGCGCACCAGAATATCGCGGTCCTTGGGTCTTTCGGCGTACTCGGAAAGCGGCACAATGCCGCCCTTGTACAGCTCTACCTGTGCGTCCAGCACGAGGAACATGGTCAGCACATCGGAAAAGCCGAACCGACTGTACAGGCTGCCACCGACGGTCGCCAGATTGCGAAGCTGCACGCCGACAATGTGGCGCACGGATTCGCGCATAGAACCGTTCGTGTAGGCTGCCAGTCCTTCGTGCAGCTCCAGCGCGCGCAGCGAGGCCATCGCACCGATCCGGAACTCGGTTTCGGTCTCCTCGATGGTGTCCAATCCCAGACCGGACAGGTCGATTGCCGTGCCGACATTCAGCGTCTCCATTTTGAGCCAGATCATGCCGCCGATCACGCGGTTGGACTTTTTCTGGTTGAGCGTATACGCTTCCTCGAGCGACTCGACTTTTTTGTATTCCCGTATCGTCAACATACGTTATATCCTCTCTCTTTCAGGGGAATGTGTTATCTTTTCAGTATACTACTTTTATTTTACCACAAAATCTGCTATAATGCCGTTGTGAATATCAAAATACAACGGAAAAGAAAAAGTTGTGGGAAAGGAGCCGCCATGCAGCCAAATATCCGCGTGACGCTGTTCGATGAGGACGGCGAGCGCTTTTTCGGTGAGGGACCGTGCCGTCTGCTGCATGCCATCGAGCAGACCGGATCGCTTCGCGCTGCCGCGCAGTCCATGCAGATGGCATATACCAAGGCGCTCGGACTCGTCCGTCATGCCGAGCAGGTGCTCGGTTTTGCGCTCACCGAGCGCAAAATCGGCGGCAAAGGCGGCGGCGGCAGCGTACTCACCGACGAGGCAAAGGAGTTTCTCTATCGCTATGAGCAGTATCGTGACGCCTGCAAACAGGCAGGAAAACAGCTCTATCCGCAGTTTTTCCCCGATGAAAAGTGAAATCGGATGTGTGATCATGGCATCTGGCCTGGCAAAACGGTTTGGCTCCAACAAGCTGCTCGCCGAATTTGACGGAAAACCGCTGCTCTGCCGTGCGTTTGCCGTGACAGAGGGGTTGCACCGCGTGGTCGTTACCCGCTCGACCGAGGTGCAGGCATTGTGTGAAAAATACGGCATTCCCGTCCTGCACCATGCCCATCCACTTCGCAGCGACACCGTGCAGCTTGGACTGGAGTACCTGCTGCCGCGGTTTCCTGCCATGTCCGGCTGCGTGTTTCTGCCGGGTGATCAGCCGCTGCTGACGAGGAAAACGCTCTGCGGTATGGTGTCGGCATTCTGCGCGGAACCCGACCGGAAATCGCAGATTTTCCGTCTATGCGAGCCGCAAAGCGGTACGCCGGGCAGTCCGGTGCTGTTCGGCGCGGATTATTTTGAGGAACTGCGTTCTCTTCCCGAGGGCAGGGGCGGCGGCGTGGTCGTCAAACGGCATGCGGAAAAGGTAACGCTGTTTCCTGCTCGACATCCGGCGGAATTGATGGACGCGGATACACCGGACGTTCTCGCAGAATTAAAAATGATTTTTCAAAACGATTCATTTTATCGGTAATGCCAACCATTTGATGTGGCGTTACGTGGGCGCACCTTGTGCGCCCCTGCGGTTACGTTTGTGCAGTCGGTTTACACGGTGCGCCGAGGTCGTCGCACCCTACAGTATCATTTTACGCCTCTCTCAATCGGAATGGCGAATGGTTGACCGTTACGATCATTTTCCATCCTCAATTCTCCATTCTCAATTAAAAACCCCGGAAAGAACTTCTTTCCGGGGTTTTGCATTATGCTTCGGTTTTCTTATCCTTCGGGAGCACGATATTGAGCAGAATCGCAACAAATGCTGCCGGTACAATACCGGAACCGCCAAAAATCAGCTGAACCGCCTGCGGCGCCTGTGCCAAAATGGTCATATTGGCACCCATGCCGTAGCCGACACCCAGAGCAACCGACACGATGGTCAGATTACGCGGCGTCATCTCCTCCTTGGTGATCAGCTGGATACCGCTGATAACAATGGACGAGAACATCATAACAGCCGCACCGCCGAGCACGGACTGCGGCATAATGGACACGATCGCGCCCAGCTTCGGAATCAGACCGCACAGAATGAGGAAGATTGCACCGACGGACAGGGCTCCGCGGTTGACAACCTTGGTCATGGTAACAAGGCCTACGTTCTGGCTGAACGAGGTATTCGGCAGTACGCCGAACAGCGCCGCAAACGAGGAACCCAGACCGTCGCAGGCTACGCCGCCGGACAGCTCCTTGTCGGTTGCCTCACGGCCCATGCCGCCTTCCATAACGCCCGAAATATCGCCGACAGTCTCGACTGCGGTAACAATAAACATAACCAGCACCGGCAGGATGGCGCGCAGATCAAACACCGGCTTTACCGGCATCAGCTTCGGGATGGAAAACCAGCCGGCCTGTGCTACCTTGTCCCAGTTGAGTACCCATGCCTTGGTGAATTCTACACCGTCCGCGTCAACTGCGGTGGTCGGCAGAACAAAACCCATGATGATTGCCGCAATGTAGCCTGCAATAATGCCGACAAAGATCGCGGACGAGCCAAGGAAGCCCTTGCAGCCGTGCTTGACGACCAGAATAACCACCAGCACGAACAGCGCCAGCAGCAGATTTTCCATCGAGCCGAAATCCTTCGCGGAGTTGCCGCCGCCGAAGGAATTGATGCCGACCGAGATCAGCGACAGACCGATACTCAGCACGACCGTGCCGGTAACGACCGCCGGAAAGAATTTGCGCAGCGGCTTGAGGAAAAAGCCAAGTACCGTCTCAAACAGGCCGCCGAGAATGGACGCGCCCATAATCGCGCCATACGCAATCACACCGCCGCCCATGGTAGCCGCAACGCTGTTGAACACGCCGATAAAACCCGAGCTTGTACCCATGATGATCGGCACCTTGCCGCCGATCGGGCCGATGGAAAACAGCTGCACCAGCGTTACCACACCGGCCACGAACATCGCGTTCTGCAGAACGCTTACCTGCAGGTCCGCGAACTCGCCGCCTGCAATGCCGCACGCACCCATGATGATAAGCAGCGGCGTCAGGTTGCCGACGAACATCGCAAAAACGTGCTGCAGTCCCAGCGGAATCTTGCGCGACAAAGGCATTTTTGCCTCAAAATCGTGCGCTGCGTCCATAGAAATTTTCTCTTGCATACCCACACTCCTTTGTGTTGTCCTGTAAAGTGCTGTGCCATTCATTCCCCTTAGCAAAACACTTTCTGATTTCATGCAAATAAATTATAACAAAAACAAATTCCTATGTAAATGGATTGCGCGGACAGACGCAGGATTTTGGAGGTATGCGCAAAAATTTACGTTCTGCGACCTGTTTCCTTAACAATTTCCCGAATCCGCGCAAAAGGAAAGGAACAACGCACACAGGCATTGTCCCTTTTCGTATCGTTTCGAATTTCTGATTAACCCAGTCTTTCCTTGCGCTCGCGTCCGTCTCTCAGCAGAATGGTCAGTTCCTCGCGGTCTCCTGCACGGATGGCCTTGCGGTATTCGTCAAGGTGCTTGATGACCTCGTCAATCTCCTGCGCGAGCGGCTCTGCGTTGCACAGAAACAGCTCACTCCACATGGTCTCATTCAGCTTGGCAACACGCGTCAGATCCTTGTAGCTGCCCGCCGAGTAGCCGTTGTGCTTGTCTGCCTCCGGACTTTTGATATACGCTGAGGACACAACATGCGCCAGCTGCGAGGTAAACGCGATCATGTGATCGTGCTGCTGCGCGGTACAGCGCACGGTCTGGCCGAAGCCGAGCGACATGAAGTACGCCTCCAACTGTTCAAGCACACGCTCGGTGCTGCTCTTGGTCGGCACAAAGATCATGCTCGCACCGTCAAACAGAGTCGGCAGCGAATAATCCAGACCGGAGAACTCACGGCCCGCCATCGGGTGACCGCCGACGTAGTGCACACCGGCGTCAAGCGCCGCCTGTTCCAGATGATCGACCATAAACTGCTTGACGCCGACCATATCAACGATCACGCAGCCCTTTTTCATCTTCGGCATGTTCTCAAGCAGCCAGTCCACCGTTGCCTGCGGGTACAGACCAATGATAACAAGGTCAGCCTCCTTGTACAGCGCTTCGGTCGCAATCGCGTCAATCGAGCCGTCAGCCAGTGCCTGCTCTGCGGTCGCGCGCGTGCGGTTCCAGCCTAAAACGCGGCTGAGTGTGCGCGCCTTGATGGTTTTCGCCATCGAGCCGCCCATCAGGCCCAGACCGGCGATGAGTACGGTATCAAACATGAATGGGTTCCCCCTGTCTTTTGTTTTTTATTCAGTTAAAGTTTATAACGGCAGACAGGGTTTGTCAATGAAAAACCGACTGCGTTTGCAGTCGGTTGTCATTTCATCATTTCTTCGGTCTTGGATTAACGCTGCAAATCCGGTGCCACAGCGGTGTCACTCTGCACACGATAAAAACGAGCAGCGCACCCGCGAGATTGAGGATAAGATCATCCACATCGCACGAGCCCGTTCCGGTGTACACCTGCAGCACTTCCACCGCCGTAATGCTCAGCGTGAGCGACGCCGTGAAGAAGAAAATGCTTCTCTGCCAGCGGAACAGTGCAGGCAGGAACACGCCCATCGGCGCAAACGCGATCAGGTTGCCTGCCAGATTGAGCACCACAAGCCGCAACGAGATATTGCCGTAGCCGTAGGCCAGCAGGTAATTTTTCACTGTACGGAGCGGCTCCAGATTCACCATATCGAGCGAGGTATGACCAAATCCGCGGCCGAATGCGTTATCGAAAAACAGCACATTCAGCAGCACCCATATGTAGTACAGAAACAGCGCCAGCATGTACAGCCGCCGCCGTATCGGACGCGTATTGTCCGGCACGCCGCAGAACAGCGCAGCACGCAAAAGTACCGCAAAAATCGCTGCAAACACGAATTTCTGCTCGGGTGCAACGGTGATTCCGGGTGCTAACTCATAATAGATGTTGAAGCACAGAAATACCGCTGTCAGCAGTACCGCTATGCCGCGAATCAAATTCTTCAAAAGGAGATTCTCCTTTGTATTGGAATATCATAGGGCGGGAGTACCCGCCCTATGTCATAAATTCTGTTACAGACTCTCCGCTTCCTTGAGCCACAGCGCGGACACTGCGTCCGACGGCATACGCCAGTCACCGCGCGGCGAAAGCGTTACGGTACCGACCTTCGGGCCGTCCGGCAGGCAGGAGCGCTTGAACTGCTGCGTGAAGAAGCGGCGCATAAAGGTCGTCAGCCACTTCTTGATGGTCGCGTCGTCATACACGCCCGCAAAGGTCTTGTGCGCGGCGCGGAAGATCTTGCGCGGCGGATAGCCGAAGCGCAGCATATAATACAGGAAAAAGTCGTGCAGCTCATATGGGCCGACCAGATCCTCGGTCTTCTGGCTGATCTCGCCGTCCTTCGGCGGCAGCAGCTCGGGCGATACCGGGGTATCGAGCACATCCTGCAGCACATCGGACAACTCTCCGAGCGTGCGGTCGGCTTCATAGGCAACAAGGTAGCGCACCAGCGTTTTCGGGATAGAGCCGTTCACGCCGTACATACTCATGTGGTCGCCGTTGTAGGTCGCCCAGCCGAGCGCCAGCTCGGACAGGTCGCCCGTGCCGACCACCATGCCGCCGTTCTTGTTGGCGAGGTTCATCAGCACCAGCGTGCGCATGCGCGCCTGACCGTTCTCAAAGGTGACGGAAAGATCGTCCTTGGACTGACCGATGTCCATGAAATGCTGATCGACCGCCGCCTTGATATCCACGGTCTTGAGCGTGACGCCGTAGGCCTCGGCCAGCTTTTCGGCGTTGCCCTTGGTGCGGGCGGTTGTGCCGAAGCACGGCATGGTGACAGCCAGAATGCCCTTGCGGTCGAGTTCCAGCATATCGAATGCGTGTACGAGCACGATAAGCGCGAGTGTCGAATCCAGTCCGCCGGACAGGCCGACGACCGCCGTTTTTGCGTGCGTGTGGCGCAGACGGGTGGCAAGGCCGGTCGCCTGCAGCGTGAGAATCTCCTCGCAGCGCTCATCTCGGAGCGCCTTGTTCGCCGGGACGAACGGCGTGCGCGGGAATGTGCGGTCGGCAAGGTCGTTTTCCACCGGCGCAAGCGAGAACGACTGCACATGGCCATCCGCCGGCTCGAAGGTGTTCATGCGCTGACGCTCGTGTGCAAGGCGCTGGAGATCAATATCGGCATAAATGATGCCCTGCGAGAACATTTTGCTCTCGGACAGCAGTGCGCCGTTCTCCGCGATGAGGTCGTGGCCCGCAAAAACGAGGTCCTGCGTGGACTCACCGAAACCGGCATCCGCATACAGATACGCGCACAGCAGTCGGCCAGACTGCTGACGAACAAGGTCGCGGCGGTAGCCTGCCTTGCCGATGATCTCATCCGAAGCAGACAAGTTGACGATAATGTGCGCGCCCATCTGCGCCAGCGCGGTGGACGGCGGGTTCGGCACCCACAGGTCCTCGCAGATCTCCACGCCGAAGGTAAACAGCGGCTGCTCTTCACAACGGAAGATAAAATCATTTCCAATATGAATATAGTTATATTCCTCATTCAGCGTTTTAACGCCAATGTTTTTTGCCTCTATACCTTCATCATCAAGTGTCTTACCAGAATAAAAATGGCGCTGCTCGTAAAACTCCGAGTAGTTTGGTATATGGATCTTGGGCACAAATGCCAACACTCGACCATGCACAATCGGCGCGGCAACATTATACAGCTTGCCATTATAACGCATCGGCAGACCAACCACAATAACCGCCTGCAATTCCGCCGTTTCGCGGCAAACGGTACCGAGCGCCTGCATCGCGCCCTCGAGCAGCGTTTCCTGCAGGAACAGATCGCCGCAGGTATAGCCGGTCAGGCATAGCTCGGGGAACGTGATGAGCTTCGCGCCTTTGGCAGCGGCCTCCTTTGCCTGCTTTACGATCTCGGAAACATTATATTCGCAGTCCGCAACGTGCAGATCAGGCGTTGCCGCGGCAATTTTGATAAATCCATCTCGCATCGGTGATGCTCCTTCCAGTGGAATAGTCCAGATAGAGTTAGTATACCTCTTTTTGTACCTTTGTGCAAGAGCGGCTGTACTAGACATAGGTATAAAACGCGTGCCTATCGTTTGAACTGGCGGGCTGAGGGCAGCCCGCTCTACGGAACTAATTTAGTCTCTGCCGTAGGGCGGGGTGCCCTTCCCCGCCGTATGCCCCATCTGCACATTGTGTATCCGCCTGGGCGAGCAATGCTCGCCCAGGCAACGTTGAATCACACGAGTCTTGGGTGCACACTGTGCGTCCCTACGATATAACCTCTGCAAACCATACACAATCTGTCCTGCAAAATGACGAAATGGAGAATGAAATGATTTCATTCTCCATTTTCCATTACTTACCGATCCACAACCGGAATCTCAGACTCATCCTTTTCATCCAGATGCTTCAGATAATACTTTGTCTCTGCCGCGATCACGCCGGAGAGCAGCAGCACAGCGATCAGGTTCGGGATGGCCATGAGTGCATTCAGCACGTCCGCAATAGTCCACACAAGGTCGAGTGCAAGCACGGGTGCGCACACAACGACCGCGATAAACAGCACCTTATACGGCAGAATTGCCTTTTTGCCGAGCAGATACTCAGCGGCACGCTCGCCGTAGTACGACCATCCGAGGATGGTGGAGTACGCGAACGTAATGATGCTGACCATCAAAATCAGCGGACCGATATACGGAATCTGTGCGAATGCCGCCGTGGTCATCTGACCGCCGTTTGCCATGTTTTCCACGCTGACCGCCGGATTTTTCATCATCGAGGAGACGAGCACCAGACCGGTCATCAGGCACACGACAACCGTCGTCCAGAAGGTGCCGGTCGCGGAAACGAGTGCCTGCCGCACCGGATTGCGCGTCTGCGCCGCGCTGGCAACCAGCGGCGCCGAGCCCATACCGGACTCATTCGAGAACAGGCCGCGTGCCACGCCGTACTGCAGCGCCAGACGGATACCGCCGCCGACCAATCCGCCGGTCACAGCGCCCGGCTTGAACGCCAGCACGAAAATGGCCTTGAGAGCCGGCAGCAGAAAATCGTAGTTGGCGCACAGAATAACGATGCAGCCGACCACATAGAACAGCGCCATCAGCGGCACCAGTTTTTCGCACACAACTGCGATGGATTCAATACCGCCAATAATGATAATCGCGGTGATAATGCCGAAAATAATGCCGATTGCGATACGCGGCAGGCTGATGGGGAGGTTGGTCTCCAGCACCTCGGCAATGGCGTTGATCTGCGTGCCGCAGCCGATGCCGAACGAGGCGAGCATGGCGAACAGCGCAAACAGCACCGCCATCACCTTGCCGAACTTCTTCCACTTGAGGCCGCGCTCAAGCGCGTACATCGCACCGCCCATCATGCGGCCGTCCGCGGTCTGCACGCGGTACTTGACCGCGATCAGGCTCTCCGCGTACTTTGTGGCAATGCCGAACACGCCGGTCAGCCAGCACCACAGCACGGCACCCGGTCCGCCGAGATAGATGGCCGTGCCGACACCGATGATGTTGCCCGTGCCGATGGTCGATGCGAGTGCAGTCGTCAGCGCCTGAAACTGACTGACGTCACCCGGTGAATCCGGGTCCTTTGTCACCGACAGGCGGATGCCGGTTAAGGTCTTGCGCTGGATGAAGCCCGTGCGGAACGTCATAAAAATATGCGTACCGCACAGCAGCACCAGCATGGGCAGACCCCAGATCCCGCTGTCGATTTTGTTCATTAACGCAGCAAATACTTCCATGTATCCGATTCCTTCCTCACTTTTCTTCTCTTTCGGACAAGAGAAGGCGCTTACCCCCATTTTGTTCGGATAAGCGTCACAGACCTATATTATATCGAATTTTCCGAAAATATGCAAGCATATTCGTGCATATTCGACACTTTTTCGGCATTTGACGCGATATTGCGCGTTCTCCTATCGTATGCTATAATCGTATCGAATTAAAAACTATCGAGGTGTTCCCTATGAACTCTGTGAATTATAAACGGCTGGAAAAGAGCCTGACCGACGTCATCCAGGAAGCACAGCTCAAAATCGGCTACGACCACCACCCGATCACGCTGTATTATCCCACGGAATCCGTGGCGCGTCTGCTCGGCACACCGGAGGAAGATGCGGACAACACCGAGCATGCGCTCGCTTCCCTTTCCGCGCACACCGCTGACACACTTGGCGCAATCCAAGTCACCCGTGATGACAAGCGCTTCTGCTTCCACATTTCCGCAGAAGGCACACAGTATGTGCATGAACAACTGCCGGATCCCGCGTTTCTGCGTGCATTTCTGCAGGTAATGCGCGGTCTGACGGTCAGCTTTGACGATATTCTTGCGGTGTTCCATCAGTTTTCCGACAAAGTGCACTGCGAGAAGCTCGAGGGCAACGAGGAGTTTGACTACCTCGTATACTTCGAGGACGGCACACCAGACAGCTACCGCTACTGCATCAAGCTGGATGATGACGGTGACGCCGTCTATCACCGCTTTACGCCGGAGGATTATGCGGCGTTTGGGTTCTAAATCCCCATATAAGCATGAAAAAAGGACGCTCAAGGAGCGTCCTTTCTGTTTTGCGGTTTTACTGAGCGGCTTCAGTATCAGCCGTCTGAGCCTCGTCCGTCGAGGACTGGCTGTCGGTCGCGGACTGGTCTTCGCTCTGCGCGTCCTCAGTCTGTGCATTGCCGTCATCATCCGATGTATCGCTGTTCAGAACAGTCTGCACGTCAGCCGGCAGATAGTCCTTGGTGTTATCATAGGTGATCTTGTCGTAAGCCTCGGTGGTCTGGATGTCAGCCTCGTTGATCCACTGCTGCATCATCTCGTCGATCGAGCCGGCAGTGCCCTTTTCGGAAGCAACCGCTGCGATGATCGCGTCGCGCATGTTCTCGAACTCATCCTGATTCAGCTCACAGCGCTTGATGATATGGTAGCCGTACTGGCTCTTGACCAGGCCGGAAACTTCGCCTTCCTGCAGAGCCTTGGCAGCGTTGTAGAACTCGTCTACCATCTGACCCTCGGTGAAGGTATAGCCCTTGGCATACTGTGCTTCGCCTGCATCCTCGTTCTTCTCGGTCAGCAGCGCGTCAAAGTCCTCGCCGTTGTTCAGGCGATTCAGAACAGCCTGTGCTTCCTTCTTTGCTTCCTCATCGGTGCGGGTGGTCTCGCCGGTGGACGGATTCTTAGTGAGAATGAGGATGTGCTTTGCAGTGATGTAGTTGTCATCAAAATACTTCTGCAGCTCGTCATCGCTCGGAACACTTACGCCGTTCTCGCCGAAGTAGTAATCCTTCAGCACCTGTGCGCATGCGCTGACATACTGGTAGTTATTGTAGTTGTCCATGTCAAAGCCGATCGAAGCCAGGCGCTGCAGATAAGCGTCCTCGCCGCCGAGCTGCTCCGCATTCTGCTTGTTTGCCGTAACAATGTTCTTCTTCTGGCTGTACGACAGGGACAGGCCCAGCTCATCCATCTTCTGCTTAACGATATGGATCAGAGCGACCTGCTGCTTTGCGGACTCCTTTGCGGCATCGCCGAATGTAGATGCCATATTCTTCTCAGAGAGACCGTACATAGCGTACATCTGCTGATAATTGATGATCTGGCTCATCATATAGCTTGCATACTCATCTGCGTGGATTTCCTCGCCATTGACCGTCATAACGACCGGTGCATCGCTTTTCAGCTCCTGATAATCCACCACAAAGGTGGATGCGCCGTATGCGGTTGCGCTCATAACGACAGCCAGCATAACGACCAGCGCAACGATGCGCTGCACTAACTTGCTCATATTACTATGCTCCCTTTTCTGTATTTTACGAACGCTATCAGTATAACACTATTTCGGAACAGGCACAAGCGAAAACACAGAAACATCACAATTTTCGCTGCCCGCTGGGGACGGCGTACCCACGCCGCGGGGGGCAAAAGGGTAGACACCTGCGGTTTCTACCCTCTTGACTCCCGTTTCCCTTTGTTTCTTAGCCCGGCGCAGACCAGAGACCGGCGACCGCTTCGAGAAGGAGAACGGCAGAGGATTTTTCTGCCGCAGGGGCGCACAGTGTGCGCCCATTTCTCTACCTATACGCAATGCCAGATACCGTACTGCTACACATATCGGCTGCTCTCCGCAGGTGCAGCACAGCAGTGCCGCACAACTCGTTTGCATGTTGTTACAGAAGGCACCTGCGAATAAAATCTGTTGTAATCGTTATCTTGTAGGGCGGGGTGCCCTCACCCCGCCCTACGGTTAAATATAAACTTATATCTACGAATTGAATCCGTTCTACAAATCATTTGCATATTGCACCATCAAACGCAAAAACGGAGAATGAAAACCATCTGATCAATTCTCCATTTTCCATTCTCAATTACTGCAAACAAAAAGAGAACCGCTTCCGCGGTTCTCTTTGCTCATTTCGCGTCAAACCCTTGACAGATAACCTCAAACAGCTCATTGATACGCTCATAGCGTCCCTTGAGGTACAGCCAGCCGAACAGCGCCTCGAGTGCAGTCGCGTAGGCATACTCTGCCACGGAGGCCGACTTCGGCACGGATTTCGGCTTTGCGTTGCGTCCGTGACGCAGAACGGTCTGCTCGTCTTCATCGAGCATAGGCTGAATGCGCTTTACCGCTTCCGCCTGCGCGGACGCACGAACGAGCTGGATCGTACGGCTGTGCAGGTTTTTCGCGGTCTGAGTGCCGCCGCACGCCAGATGCGTGCGCACGAGTATCTCATAAACAGCGTCGCCCACATGGGCGAGTGCAAGACTCGTCATGCGGGCGATCGCAGCGTCATCCAGCACAGGGTGCAGATGATCGGTCATTACTTGTCCTCAGCAGCCTTTGCTTCAGCGGCCTGCTTTGCAGCCTCAGCCTTAGCCTTGGCAGCAGCAGCCTGCTTAGCCTGCATTTCCTTGAACTTGGCCTTCTCTTCCTCGGTCGGAACCGGCTCGATGCAACCCTTCGGGCATGCCTTGGTGCACATCTTGCAGTTCTTGCACTTGTCGTAGTCGATCTTGGCAACGCCGTCTACTACGTGAATTGCATCGAACTTACAGGTCTTCTCGCACATCTTACAGCCGATACAGCCGTTGGAGCAAACCTTCATTACTTCCGGACCCTTGTCCTTGTTCACGCAGTTAACGTGAACCTTCTTGACCTCGGATACCAGGTTGATGATCTTCTTCGGGCAGGTGGAAACACACTTGCCGCAGGCAACACACTTGTCGGTGTCAACCTTTGCAACGCCGTCCACAATGTGGATTGCGTCGAATGCGCAGGCCTTTACACAGGAGCCGAGGCCCATGCAGCCAAAGGAGCAAGCCTTCGGGCCGCTTGCTACACGCATTGCAGCGTTGCAGTCCTGCAGACCCTCGTAGTTTGCCTTGTCCTTTGCGTTGCAGCCGCCGTTGCAGTAAACGTGTGCAACCTGACGGTCGCCGGCAGCAACCTCAACGCCGAGTACCTTTGCGATCTTCTCAGCCGCAGCAGCACCGCCGACCGGGCAGCCGTTTACCGGCGCACGGCCCTCTACGATTGCAGCAGCCAGACCGTCACAGCCCGGGAAGCCACAGCCGCCGCAGTTAGCGCCCGGCAGGCACTCGCGTACCAGCGGGACGCGCTCGTCAACCTCTACGGCGAAAACCTTAGCGGCAACGCCGAGCAGGATTGCGAAAACGATACCCATGATGAACAGTACCGCTACCGCGTAAATAACATTTTGCATATCCATTTCTTGTGTCCTCCCTTACCAAATCGACAGGCCGGAGAAGCCCATGAAGGACATAGCCAGCAGCGCTGCTGCAACCAGCGAGATCGGGAAGCCTTCAAAGCACTTCGGGCACTTGGAAGTAGCGTCCAGACGCTCACGGATGGAAGCGAACAGCACGATTGCCAGCGTGTAGCCGACACCGGCTGCAACGCCGTATACCAGAGAGCCGATGAAAGAATAGCTGTTGGAAATGTTGGTCTTAGCAGCACCGAGCACCGCACAGTTGGTGGTGATCAGCGGCAGGAAGATACCGAGCGCAGAGTACAGCGACGGCATAGCCTTCTTCATGAACATCTCGACGAACTGAACCAGCGTTGCAATTACGAGAATGAACGCGATGGTCTGCATGTAGCCCAGACCCAGGGGTTCGAGAATGAAGTACTGTACAGCCCAGGATGCTGCGGAAGCGATCGCCATAACGAAGATAACTGCCATGCCCATGCCGAGCGCGGTGTCGGTCTTCTTGGATACGCCGAAGAACGAGCAGCAGCCGAGGAACTGAACGAGAATGTAGTTATTGACCAGGATTGCCGCGATTGCGAGCGACAGGATATCGGTCAAACCCATAGAGGCAGGTAAATTAAACACTTACTTGTCCTCCTTTCGAGCCATGATCTTCTGGATCGCAGCCAGGATGAAGCCCATCATGAGGAAGCCGCCGGCCGGCAGGATCATCATGACCATCGGGTTGGAGTGGAAGAACGGAACTGCGATGCCGTTTACGCCGTTAACGTAACCGGACAGGATGGTGCCTGCGCCGAGCAGCTCACGGAAGAAGCCCATGAGTACCAGAGCGAAGGTGAAGCCCAGACCCATTACAACACCGTCGAGTGCGGACGGCAGAACCTTGTTCTTGGAAGCATACGCCTCGGCACGGCCGAGGATGATGCAGTTTACTACGATCAGCGGCAGGAACAGACCAAGGGACGATGCCAGCGACGGCAGGAATGCCTGCATGGACAGGTCGATCATGGTTACGAAGGTTGCGATGATCGTGATGAATGCTGCGATACGGATCTTATCCGGGATAATTCTGCGCATCGCGGAAATAACGATATTGGAGCAGATGAGAACGACGGTAGCCGCCGCGCCCATGCCGATCGCATTCTGCAGAGAAGTGGTGGTTGCCAGCGTCGGGCAAAGACCGATCGTCTGCATGAAAACCGGGTTATCGAGGATAACGCCCGATTTCAGCTGTTCAGAAAATTTCATTTGGCTTTTCCTCCTTAACCCAGAGTAGCGACATATGCTGCCGCAGTATTAACGCCGTCGGTTACAGCACGGGAGGTGATGGTAGCGCCGGTGATCGCATTGATCGTGCCGCCGTCCTTGGCCACCTTGAGCTGACCGTCAGCAGTCTGACCTGCAAACTGGGTGATCCAGTTCGGGTCTGCCTGGCTCTTCGCACCGAGGCCCGGGGTCTCAGCGTGAGAGGTTACCTTTGCACCTGCAACGGTGCCGTCCGCATTGATGCCGACGATCATCGTCAGGTTGCCGCCGAAGCCCTTCGGCTCTACCTGTACGCAGTAGCCGATCTCTTCGCCGTCCTTGGTTGCCTTGTAAACGCCGTCGATCTGAGCAGCGGTACGGCCTGCCGGCAGGGTTACGCCAGCGGCTGCAACGTCCTCAGCGGACAGTGCGGTGCCGAGATCCTCGAAATCAGCGTCCGGGATGATCTCTGCCATTGCTGCGTTGCGGGTTTCGATACCGTTCTGGGTGATCTTATCCGCGGTTACACCGTTGATAACGCCCAGCAGCAGTGCACAGATGAACGTGATGAGGCCCAGTACGACGACAAGCTGTACAATGCCGCCTTCCTTTTTGCTGTTATCCATGATTTACTGCGCCTCCTTCTTAGCCTTGTCAAGCTGATAGCCGAACTTGCGCGGATGGGTCTTCTTGTCGATTGCCCAAACCAGCGTGTTCATGATCAGAATGGAGTAGGATACGCCCTCCGGCAGACCGCCGAAGTAGCGGATGAATACCGTCAGCAGACCGCAGCCAACGCCGAAGATGATCTGGCCCTTCGGGGTAACCGGGCTGGTAACGTAGTCGGTAGCCATGAAGATCGCGCCGAGCATCAGGCCGCCGGACAGTACCTGGCTGAGCATCCACTGTACGCGGGAAACATCGCCGGACAGCGGGAACAGGAAGGTGATGACAGCAACAGTAAGGATGTAAGCTGCCGGAATGTTGATGGTGATAACCTTGCGCCACAGCAGGTAAACGCCGCCTGCCAGCAGAGCCAGCGCGGAGGTCTCACCGATAACGCCGCCGGTCTGACCGAGCAGCATCTCCAGCAGGCCGGTATCAGCCGGTACAGCACCGGTCTTAAGGGTAGCCAGCGGAGTTGCGGTGGAGATTGCGTCGGTAACGGTTACGTTGCCGAACAGCGGCAGGTTTGCATGCGGAGCAGTCCAGGTGGTCATGAAACCAGCCCAGGATGCCATCATGAACGCACGGGCACCGAGTGCCGGGTTCATAAAGTTCTTGCCGATGCCGCCAAACAGCATCTTAACAACGATGATGCCGAACAGGGCACCGAAAGCGCTCAGCCACAGCGGAGCTGCAACCGGAATGTTGAATGCGATAAGTACGCCCGTAACCAGGCAGGACAGGTCGCCTACGGTGTTCGGGTGATGAACGATTTTGTTGTAAATGGTCTCAAACACAAGGCTTGCCACCATTGCAATAACAACATGGATCAGCGCACGAGCGCCGAAGGTGTAAACTGCAACCGCCAGTGCCGGAACAAGTGCGATGAGCACATCGAGCATAAGGCTCCGGGTGTCATCATCCGCCTTGATATGCGGCGAGGAGGTTACGACTACTTTGCTAAGATCATAAGCCATTTTCGTTTTCCTCCTTACTTGTTCTCTGCGGGCTTTTCAGCCTCTGCCTTTGCAGCAGCCTCCGCCTCGGCCTTTTTCTTCTCAGCCTCAGCCTTGGCGCGCTCTGCAGCACGCTTAGCCTGGATCTTGCCCTTGGTCAGACGGAACTGTGCAACCAGCGGGATACGAGCCGGGCAGACGTAAGCGCAGGAGCCGCACTCGATGCAGTCCATCATGCCGCAGTCAACGGCGTTGTCCAGATCCTCCTGCTTGCCGTATACATTCATGTAGATCGGCAGGAGATGCATCGGGCAGGCGTTGATGCACTTGCCGCAGCGGATACACTGGGGATCCTTAACGCGCTTATCCTCATTGCCTGCAAAGGCGAGGAATGCGTTGGTGCCCTTGACAACCGGGGCATCCAGAGAGAACTGGGCGTTGCCCATCATCGGGCCGCCGGCAAGGAGCTTGTTCGGAGCTTCCTTGAAGCCGCCGCAGGCATCGATCAGCTTTTCGATCGGGGTGCCGATGCGTGCTTCGAGGTTCTTCGGCTCGGCAACAGCGGAACCGGAGATGGTAACGATACGGCGGATGACCGGCATGCCGGTGGTGAAGCGGCGGTAAACCGCACCTGCGGTATCTACGTTGAATACCGCGCAGCCGGCGTCTGCCGGCAGCTTGCCGGACGGAACTTCACGGCCGGTGCAGGCATTGATCAGCTGCTTCTCAGCACCCTGCGGGTACTTGCAGGTCAGCGGATACAGCTTGAGGCGCGGATCATCCGCGATCAGCTCTTCGATCTTGGCGAAGGTATCCTTCTTGTTTTCCTCGATCGCAATGATCGCGGTCTGTACGCCCATGATGTCGGCCAGCATCTTCAGGCCGCCGATGGTCTCTTCCGGACGCTCGAGCAGCAGGCGATGGTCGGACGTGATGTACGGCTCACACTCTGCAGCGTTGATGATGACCGTGTCGCACTTGCCGATACCGGACTGGATCTTGACATGGGTCGGGAAGGTTGCACCGCCATGGCCGACGATGCCGGCAGAACGGATGCACTCGATACGCTCCTCATTGCTCATGGAAGCGAAGTCGTAGGGATGCACGGACTCGTGCTTGCGGTCCTCGCCATCATTTTCAATTACGATGGACAGAACCTTGCTGCCGTTCGGATGCAGGCGAGGCTCGATTGCCTTCACCTTGCCGGAAACGGTAGCATGGACAGGAGCGCTGACAAAGCCGCCGGCTTCCGCGATAGGCTGTCCCAGGTCCACGGTGTCGCCAACCGAAACGATCGGCTTTGCCGGTGCGCCGATGTGCATGGAAACCGGCAGGATTACCTCATCAGGCAATGCCAGCTTCTCGATCGGCTTGGTGTTTGTCGCGGATTTATAGCCCGGGTCTGCGTGAGTACCCGGGTGTATGCCGCCACGGAACGAATACGCCATTTCTTTCACCTCTCTAATATTTTGCGCAAGAAGAACCGGACGCGCGCCCGGCTTCCTCTTCTTCAGAAATTGGCTGGCTATGCGTGGAGCATAGCCTTACAGTATAGATTATACTGTTTTTTGTACAGTATTGGCAAGACCAAAAGCAAAAAAAAATCGAATAAAATACAGATAAACTTTGTACATCTTGTTAAGTCTATCATTTTTATCCGCTTTTTCTTTGTGAATAACGCTCGGGTTCGGTCAGTTTAAACGGATGCAGGTATTCCCTTTCCGGCTTGCATTTTTCGCAAAACCGGCTGAACTGCGCGCAAAATGCGAAGTTTTGCCCTCTGTCTTTTGTGCACATTTTTCGTATACTGCTATTGACTTTCCCTTTCTTCGGTTATAATATGAATACATGAACATATGAGCAATTGTTCATATATTATCAACCATCACCGACAGGAGGCGATCCGAAATGGCAGACGAACACAAGCATGAGGATACCTTATTAAATGAAGAAGTGCATGAGCACGAACATCATCATCATGAACACGATGATGATGAATGCGACTGCGGCTGCGGACATCATCACCACGATGAGGACGAGGAGCACGAGCACCACCATCATCATGACGATGACTGCGACTGCGGCTGCGGACACCATCATCACCATGATGAGGACGAGGAGCACGAGCACCACCATCATCATGACGATGACTGCGACTGCGGCTGCGGACACCATCACCACCATGATGAGGACGAGGAGCACGACCACCACCATCATCATGACGATGACTGCGACTGCGGCTGCGGACACCATCACCACCATGATGAGGCCGAGGAGCACGAGCACCACCACCATCATCATGACGATGACTGCGACTGCGGCTGCGGACACCATCACCACCACGATGAGGATGAGGAGCACGAGCACCACCACCACGAACATTCTGCAGGCGCGCACAGCGTCAAGCGCGTTTACACGCTGCAGAATGTCGGCTGTGCACACTGCGCTGCAAAAATGGAGCAGCGCATCAGCGAACTCGAGGGCGTGGAGGACTGCGTTCTCGTATTTGAGACCAAGCAGCTGCGCGTAACCGGCGAAAACCCGGATGCGCTCCTGCCGGAAATCCGCGAAATCTGCTCGTCCATCGAGAGCGAAGCCAAGGTCATTGCGCCCAAACCCAAGCACTACGGCAAGGACGGTCAGCGCGTTTACACGCTCGAAAACCTCGGCTGTGCGCACTGTGCCGCGAAAATGCAGCACCAGATCAGCCAGCTGGACGGCATCGACGATTGCGTGCTGGTCTACGAGACCAAGCAACTGCGCGTCAAGGGCGACAATCCTGATGCACTGCTTCCCGAAATCCGTAAAATCTGCTCAAATATCGAGAGCGACGTCAAGGTAATCGCTCCCGAGGAGGAAAAGGAAGAGAGCAGCAGCCATCCGCTTGCCGAAATGCTCATCGGTGCAGCGCTGTTCGTTGCCGGTCTGCTCATTCCGACCATGGCCGTTAAACTGGTGCTGCTCATCGCGGCGTACCTGCTGCTCGGCCGCCACGTCCTGCTGACGGCTGTGAAGAACATCGGCCGCGGTCAGGTATTTGACGAAAACTTCCTGATGGCCGTTGCAACCATCGGTGCATGGGCGGTCGGCTCGTTCGACGAGGCTGTCGGCGTTATGCTGTTCTACCGTGTCGGCGAATACTTTGAGGACCGTGCGGTTGACCGTTCGCGCAAGCAGATCATGGACGCGATCGACCTGCGTCCCGAGACGGTAAATCTGGTCAAGGACAACGGCGAAATCGAGGTTATTCCGGCCGAGGACGCACAGGAGGGCGACATTGTTCTGGTGCGCCCGGGCGACCGCGTTCCGCTGGACGGCGAGGTTGTCGAAGGCGAAAGCCGTCTGGATACCTCGGCTGTTACCGGTGAGCCGGTTCCGGTTCGTGTCGCTGCCGGCGACAAGGCAACCTCCGGCTGTGTCAACACCGACGGCGCGATCAAGCTGCGTGTCACCCATATTCTCGCTGAGAGCATGGTACAGCGCATTCTCGACAGCGTGGAGAATGCAGCGGCCCGCAAGCCGAAAATCGACCGCTTTATCACCCGTTTCTCCCGCGTTTACACCCCGGCTGTTGTTGCGATCGCCCTGCTGACCGCCATTATCCCGAGCCTTGTTACCGGCGAGTGGCACAAGTGGGTCTACACCGCGATGACCTTCCTTGTAATCTCCTGCCCGTGCGCACTGGTGCTCAGCGTACCGCTGACCTACTTCTCCGGCATCGGCGCAGGTTCCAGACGCGGTATCCTGTTCAAGGGCGGCGCTTCTCTGGAAGCACTGAATAACGTTAAGACCATTGTTATGGATAAGACCGGCACCATCACCAAGGGCAACTTTGTGGTACAGAAGGTCGTTCCGGCGCAGGGCGTTCCGCTCGATGAGAATGAGCTTCTGTGGCTGGCTGCCGCCTGTGAGGGCGCTTCCACCCACCCGATCGCCAAGTCCATCATCAACTCCTACGAGGAGCGCAAAACGTCCGCAGCAAAAGCCGGCGACTTTTCTCTTGTTGCCGTTGGTGCAACGGTTGAGAACATCCGCGAGCAGGCTGGCGAAGGCGTTTTCGCCGAGCTTGAAGGCAAAACTATACTCTGCGGCAACGTAAAGCTGATGGAGCGCAATAATATCGACCTTTCCGGCTACCACGGCACCCCGGGCAGCACGGAAGTGCTGCTGGCGATGGACGGTCACTTCCTCGGTCATGTTGACATTTCCGATACCATCAAGGCAGATGCCAACTCCGCAATCAGCCGCATGAAGGCTCAGGGACTCACCACCGCCATGCTGACCGGTGACGGTCAGGCCAGTGCGGACGCGGTTGCGCAGGAAGTCGGCATTGACGAAGTGCGTGCCCGCCTGCTCCCGCAGGATAAGCTGTCGGCGCTGACCGATATCCGCGAAAAGCGCGGTGCGGTTATGTTCGTCGGTGACGGCATCAACGATGCTCCCGTACTCGCCGGTGCAGACGTCGGCGCGGCAATGGGCAGCGGCGCAGACGCGGCAATCGAGGCCGCAGATGTGGTATTCATGAAGGCCGACCTGACTTCCATCCCGATCTCGGTCAAGATCGCCCGCAAGGCGAATATCGTCTCCAAGGAGAACATCGTGTTTGCACTCGCGGTCAAGATTCTTGTTATGATCCTCGGTCTGTTCGGTATCGCATCCATGTGGCTGGCCGTATTCGCCGATACCGGCGTGGCTATGCTGTGCGTGCTCAATTCGATCCGCATGCTGTATATGAAGACCGAATAACACATACTCTTTGCACCTCTTATATAGAAAGGCTCCCGTTCCGGTTGGAATGGGAGCCTTTTGTATACCATATAGTCTGTGCTGATACGCAGGGTTTTCACCTGCGAGGCGAACGGAACTCGCCTGCGCGGCGGTGCGCACAAGAGGATAGAAACCGCAGGTGTCTATCCTCTTGCCCACCGCCGTGGGTATGGCGGTTACTTGTGAAAAACATACTCTTTTCTGAAAGTCCTCGGCGCCATACCAACCGCCTTGGAAAACTGCGCATTGAAATGGCTCGGGTTGTCATACCCCACCTGCGATGCAATCCGTGTTACCGGCAAATCAGTTGTGATGAGCAGCGTCTGCGCTTCGCCAATCCTGCGGCGCAGAACATACTGCAGCGGCGAATATCCGGTCACTTCCTTGCAGATATGCGCCAGATAGTACGGACTGACGTGCAGCGCATCCGCCATCTGCTGCAGAGAAAATTCGTCCGCAAAATGCTTGTCGATGTAATCTTTGATACGCTGTGCAAAGGCATTGCCGCTGTGCGTGCTGCCCTCGGCTGCGGTCGCGCGGAACTGCTGCACAAGCGTCAGGATCGCAAGCAGAAGATGATGCGCACCGTCGTCGTTGCCCTCGGTCAGCTCATTGTAAAGCACGTCATACAGATGCTCCAGCCGCACGGTCTGCGGCTCGGTCAGGCGGCACACCGGACATGAATCCTCCGCGATCAGCGTGTTTTCGCGCAGTCCGGGCACAGCCAGTCCGCCAAGCGCCAGACTCGAGGTTGCCACCGGCCGATCCGGTCCGGACGGCTCATCGTGCACGACGCGGCTGTTGAAGATGAACAGATCGCCGCGGCGTGCCTCATACGGCGTGCCGCCGACAAAATAGCGGCTCTCGCCGCCTCGCACGAGCACGATTTCCACTAAATCGTCATGCGCGTGCATAACGCGCGGATGCGCCGATGCCTTCTCGTCCGTGCGGCTGACCGAAAACAGACGCGGCATCTGCGTCAGGCCGAACGGCGCTTCATATTCCTTTTTCACAAAGCACTGAATCATTAAAACGCTCCTTTTTCCTCAATTCTGCGGCAAAAGCGCCTTTCTGCGGCGGAGATAGTATCCGCAGCCCACAAAATCCGCGAGAAACCAGCCGATCGGGATAGCAATCCGGATACTGACCTCACCGACCGGTCCTGCCAGTGCAAACCAGATCAAACCTTTGGCGATACTGCCTTTTGTCAGATCGCGGTACATATCATCAGATAAACTTATTATAGCGCTCCTGCGATGAAAACTCAATGCAGCGCTTCGCCCGCTGCGGTCCGGCAAAGCTGCGGATAACAGAAAGCCTGCCACCTATGGTGACAGGCTTTCTCTATGCTGATTTTATCGAATCGGCAGCATCTTGCCGGTCTCGAAGGACTCCTTGCAGCGGTAAGCAGCCTCGGAAACGGCGGTGCCGTCATAAACGGTGAGGTCAGCCGGCTTGGTGTTGTCGCGGACATGGCCGGTGAAGGCAACCATCTCGGCTACGAAAGCCTCGTGCCAGCGGCTCATGAAGTCCGGATAATACTCCTCGCGGGAGCCGTGCTCATCCACGATGTTCAGCAGGTTCTTTGCGCCGACGTTTGCAATGCGCAGGGTGCCGTGGGTGCCGATGATCTCGGTCTCGACATTGGAGCCTGCGGCATGGGTGCGGTTGGTGAACATGAAGCCCATTGCGCCGTTCTCCATCTGGATGGTAGCAGCTGCGTTGTCCGCATCGTTCAGCTCCTTGTACAGGTCGAACTCGAATACGCCGCCGATTGCCCATACATTCTTGACATCCGAGCCGGTGAACCAGCGGATGAGGTCGATATCATGTACGCACATATCGAGATACTGACCGCCGGAGTGCGGTGCAAACTTGAGGGTAGACTCGATGGTGGAACGCGGGTCCTGCGTGTAGGAGCGAACCAGAACAACCTTGCCGATATCGCCGTTGTCAATCTTGCGCTTTGCCTCTGCGTAGGACTTGTCAAAGCGGCGCATGAAGCCAAGCTGGAAAATCAGGTCCGGATGTGCCTCGATGACCTTCTCGGCAGCCTTGCACTGTGCAACATCCGTGCCGAGCGGCTTCTCGCAGAAAACGTGCTTACCGTGGTTCATGGCAATTTCAATCTGCTGGCAGTGCAGGAAGGACGGGGAAACGATAACGATCGCGTCCAACTCCGGATTCTTGCACATTTCCTCAAAATCGGTGTAAGTATTCGGCACGCTGAGCTCTGCCGCAACTTCCTTTACGCGGTTTGCATCTACGTCGCAGATGGCTGCCAGTTCGCAGCCCGGAACCTGCGTTGCAAGGTTCTTCGCGTGCTCATAACCCAGACGACCCAGACCTACCGAACCAACCTTAACAGTTTTCATGGTATATTCTCTCCTTTTATATGTAACTCTCTCTCTTACTCGGCGGTTTTGCCGCTCTCCATTTGATGATTCTATTGTAGCGTTTCGGGGACCGAAAAAACAGAGCATTCTTGCGAAAAGAACGCCCCTATTTGCGGGATATGAGCGGGGCTCTCGGGCAAACTTTCAAATTCTTGCGGTCGATGTAAAAAGGCAGACCCGACGGTCTGCCTTTACGCTTACGTTCTCAGCTGACATGAATGACGGCCACCGGACAGCCGCCTGCGGCCTCCTGCGCGCCCGCCTGCTCCTCTGCGGTCTCCGGCTGATGATGAACTTCGGCAAGGCCGTCCTCCGCAATGCGGAACACGGAAGGACAGGTTCCTTCACACAGACCGCAGGAAATACAGCCGTCTCGTTCGATTGTAATGTGCATACCGATACACTCCTTTCGGAGATTCAGTTTGCCCCGTTTCCGATGATTTATGCGTGCCTGCGCAGAAATTCCCGTACTTCGTCTGCTGTCGGCACCGAGGGAGCCGCGCCTGTGCGCGAGACTGCGAGAGCGGATGCCGCCGAAGCCTCCTGCAGCGCGGTCTGCACCGATTTCCCTGCGCTGACCGCCGCAAGAAAGTATCCGCAGAAGGTATCTCCGGCAGCGGTGGTGTCCACGGCCTTTACCTTAAATGCAGGAAGCTGAAACCGACCTTCCTCTCCATCATACAGCACACCGTCCGCGCCGACGGTCATAACGACCGACGCATTCGGGTATTTTGCCCGCAAAGCCGTCAGCGTATCCTCGAAATCTGCATTTGCATCCGTTCCCGCAAGCTGTGCCGCTTCGATTTCATTCACCATAAACAGGCTGACGCGCGCAAGCGGCAGTGCATCGAGGTTTTCCGGCATGGGAGACGGATTGAACACCACCCGCAGTCCCTTTTCATGCGCACGGCAGATGATCTCCGGCACGAGGTTGACCTCATTCTGCAGCAGCACCCAGTCGTCCGGCTGCGCGGTGTCGAGCACCCGCTCGATATACTCGCTCGTCATGCTGCGGTTTGCGCCGCCGAACACGATAATCCGGTTCTGACCGGCGGCGTTTATCTCGATAACGGCATGTCCGGACGGCCCGTCCACCTCGCGCAGCAGCGAGGTATCCGCACCGGATTCCCGCAGCAGATCGGCCATAAAGCGGCCTTCCGCGCCGATCGCGCCCGCGTGCAGCACCTCTGCGCCCGCTCGAGCCGCCGCCAGTGACTGATTGAGCCCCTTGCCGCCCGCAGCCACGGCATAGTCCTTCGCGGTGATGGTCTGTCCTGGCCGTACAAACTGCTCCACCTGATATACCTTATCTATATTCAGCGAACCGAAATTGATGATGCGCATAGCTTCGCTCTCCTTCTCTTTTTCTGTCAGTATAGCATATCCGTCCTCCAGCCGCCACTATAAGCAGCTTTTTATTGGTATTTTCTCCAAAATCGCTGAGTTACAATTGACTTACCTGTCAAAAAGTTCTATTATTTTAATATGTTTCTACAAGAAAGGGAGGGGACTTTTTTGAGTCGTTTATCCATTGAAACGCCGGGCAAGGCTGAGACCGTCATTGCCGGCTTGTACCGCGATATCGAGCGGCGCATCAGCGCCAGTCCCCCGGGTCTGTGCCCGGTGGATATGTCGCTGTCGTTCCTGCGTCTGTGCCATGCACAGACCTGCGGCAAATGTGTTCCGTGCCGCATCGGTCTGGGGCAGCTGACCACTCTGCTCGAGCAGGTGCTGGATTCCACCGCAACACCGGAGACCATTGACCTGATTGAGAAAACCGCCCGTGTTATTCAGGATACGGCGGACTGCGCCATCGGCTATGAGGCTGCCCGCATGGTTCTGCAGGGCGTGCAGGGCTTTCGCGATGACTACCTCTCCCATGTGGAAAGCGGCCGCTGTCTGTTCGGCTGGGATCATCCGGTACCGTGTGTAGCACTGTGCCCTGCCGGTGTGGATATTCCGGGTTATATTGCACTCGTGCGTGCCGGCCGCTACAACGATGCCGTGCGCCTGATCCGCAAGGACAACCCCTTCCCGACCGTATGCGGCTATGTCTGCGAGCACCCGTGCGAGGCACACTGTCGCCGCAGCATGGTGGACGATGCGGTCAACATCTGCGGCATCAAGCGTTTCGCGTGCGACCACGCAGACAACACCACGCCGCCGGATTCCGCACCCTCGACCGGCAAGCGCATCGGCATCATCGGCGGCGGACCGGGTGGTCTGTCGGCGGCGTATTTCCTGTCGCTGATGGGTCATCAGGTCGTAGTCTATGACCAGCGTCCCAAGCTCGGCGGTATGCTGCGCTACGGCATTCCGGATTATCGTCTGCCGCAGGACAAGCTGGATGCGGATATCGACTTCATCCTGTCCACCGGCATTGAGGTGCATACCGGTGTTTCCATCGGCCGCGATATTTCGTTCGCTGAGATTGAGAACCAGTACGACGCGGTTTACATCTCCATCGGTGCGCATAACGACAAGAAGATCGGCATTCCCGGCGAGGACGCAGTCGGCGTACACTCCGCGGTGCAGCTGCTCCGCGACATCGGCGAGGGCCGCGTGCCGGACTTCAAGGGCAAGCGCGTCTGCGTCATCGGCGGCGGCAACGTGTCGATGGATGCAACCCGAACCGCAATCCGTCTCGGTGCCTCCGCAGTAACGTGCGTCTACCGCCGGCGCGTGACCGATATGACCGCACTCGCAGAGGAGATCGAGGAAGCACAGAGCGAAGGCTGCCAGATTCTCTCGCTGCAGGCGCCCGATCACATTGAGACCGATGAAACGGGCCGCGTTACCGCTCTGTGGACGCGTCCGCAGGTCATCGGCTCCTACGGCAAGGACGGTCGTCCGCGTCCCTACGACGCTGATCAGCCGCTGCTCCGCACACCGTGCGATGTCGTTATCGTAGCCATCGGCCAGTCCATCGACGCAAAGCCGTTCGAGCAGATCGCTCCGGTCGTGCGCGGCAAGATTCATGCCGAGTCCGACGCCTTCGTGCCGAACACCCCGCATGTATTCGCGGGCGGCGATGCTGTTACCGGTCCGGCGACCGTTATCCGCGCGGTAGCCGCCGGCAAGGTGGCTGCAGCCAACATTGACGCGCACCTCGGCTTCCGTCACGTTATCAAGAGCGATGTTGAGATTCCGGCACCGCATCTGACCAATATGCCGGCCTGCGGCCGCATCGAGCTGCGCAGCAGACCCGCCGAGGAGTGCGTCGGCAACTTTGATCTGGTAAAGTGCGGCATGACCGAGCAGGAGGTTCATCAGGAGACCTCCCGCTGTCTGCGCTGTGATCACTTCGGCTACGGTATTTTCAAGGGAGGGCGTTCTTCTAAATGGTAAATCTGACGATCAATTCTATCCCGGTGACTGTACCGGAAGGCACCACCATTCTGGATGCCGCCGCCTCTGTCGATATCGAAATCCCCAGCCTGTGCTACTTAAAAGAACTGAACGAAATCTCCGCCTGCCGCGTCTGCTGTGTCGAGGTAGAGGGCGAGGGCAAGCTGGTTCCCTCGTGCAACAACGTCGTGCGTGAAGGCATGGTCATCCGCACCAATTCTCCGCGTGCACTCGAGGCGCGCCGCGTCAATATGGAGCTTATCCTCTCGCAGCACGACAACAAGTGCGCGACCTGTATCCGCTCGGGCACCTGCCAGCTGCAGAAGATCGCAAACGATATGGGCATTCTGGGTGTTTCCTACCCCACCGACCTTGCACGCGGCAAAAAGGCCGACTGGACGACCACGTTCCCGCTCTACCGCGATGTAAACAAGTGCATCAAGTGCATGCGCTGCATTCAGGTATGCGACAAGGTGCAGTCGCTGTCCGTCTGGGATATCAGCGGCTCGGGTGCGCGCACCACCATTGATGTTTCGGGAAACCGCGTGATCAAGCAGGCGGACTGCTCGCTGTGCGGTCAGTGCATCACGCACTGTCCGACCGGCGCTCTGCGCGAACGCGATGACACGCAGAAGGCATATGCTGCGCTTGGCGATCCGGACCGCGTGACCATTGTGCAGATTGCTCCGGCCGTGCGTGCTGCATGGGGCGAAGCCTTCGGCATGCCGACCGGCAAGGCAACCGTCGGTCAGCTGGTGTCCGTTCTGCGCAAGCTGGGCGCAGATTATGTGTTCGACACCACGTTTTCCGCCGATCTAACCATCATGGAGGAGGGCACCGAGCTGCTCCAGCGCCTGCAGGCGGGCGATCTGGACAATCAGCCGATGTTTACCTCGTGCTGCCCGGGCTGGGTGCGCTTTTTGAAGTCGCAGTTCCCGGAAATGACCGGCCGTCTGTCCACCGCTAAGTCGCCGCAGCAGATGTTCGGCGCGGTCGGCAAGACCTGGCTGGCACACAACCTCGGCGTGGATGCGGACAAAATTTACAGCATCTCCATCATGCCGTGCATCGCAAAAAAGGCCGAGCGCGAGCTGCCGAGCATGGATTCGGCCGGTCACGGCAGCGATGTCGATCTGGTCATCACCACCCGAGAGCTGGCGCGCATGGCGCGTGCCGAGCACCTCGATGTGGAAAACATCGCGGAATCCGCGTTTGATTCTCCGCTGGGCGATGGCACCGGCGCAGGCGTTATTTTCGGCGCGACCGGCGGCGTTATGGAGGCCGCACTGCGTTCGGCGTACTTCCTCACCACCGGCGAAAATCCGTCTCCGGATGCGTTCCGCGAGGTGCGTGACGACGGCACGATTTCTCCGCTGCCGTGGCGCGAAGCGACGTTCGAGCTGGCAGGCCGGACTGTGCGCTGCGCGGTAGCAAGCGGACTGGGCAACGCACGTCAGCTTCTGCACTCGCTGCAGCGCCGTGAGGTACACTATGAGTTTGTGGAGATCATGGCATGCCCGGGCGGCTGTGCAGGCGGCGGCGGTCAGCCGGTGGACGGCACCGACCGCGAAAAGGCCGCCGACCGCGGCAAGGTTTTGTTCCGACTCGATCAGAATGCGCCGCTGCGTTTTTCGCATGAAAATCCGGCGGTTCAGGCGCTGTACCGTGAGTATCTGGATGAGCCGTGCTCGCACAGAGCGGAGGAATTGCTGCATTGCGACCATTTCGCATGGCAGATGGACGCTGCCCGCTGAGGGCACAAGAGGATAACAACCTACGGTTTTTACCCTCTTGTGAATCTCCCATTTCCCTTATTTCTTAATCCGGCGCAGGTCAGAGACCGGCGACCGCTTCGAAAATGGGGAACGGCAGAGGATTTTTCGTATACTACGGACGGACCGACAGGTCCGTCCTTTTCTTTACATATAAGCAGTTCAGATAGTGTGCTGCTACACATACGGTTCAATCAACGCAGCGTGCGGCACAAGGTGAATTGCCCGCAGGGCAAGAGAAGGTCCCCTGGGGGATAGCAGTGCCGCACAATTCGTCAGTCCGGAGATTTTAGACCGCACCTGCGAGGATAAATTATACCCAACAGATAAATTCACAGGTGCCTTCCGTTATAACACACCAAAGAATTGCGCGACACTGTTATGTTGCGCCTGCGTTGATTAAACCACATGTGTAGCAGTAATTTATCCGACACTGCGAATCGGTCGAGAAAGACACAGAAGTAAAAATCCTCTGCCGTACCCTTATAGTCTCAGTTCTCTGACAGGCAGACGCTAAGAGGAAACGGGGAGATTTATAAGAGGGGTGGAAACCTTGGTGTCCATCCCTCTTATGCGCCCGCCGCGTAGGCGAACACCCGCTGAGATTCAGCGAAAAACTCCCCGCCCGTTAGGAACGAACACGCCTGCGCAGTTCGCGTACCCCATCTATTCGGTGCAAAAAGAGACAGAAAAAACGGCACAGCCAACGCTGTGCCGTTTCGCTTATTTATTCGATATTCTGTGCGCAGATAATGGAAATTTTCGAACCCTCATTACTGTTTTCCGGCTGAATATTCTTCTGCAACAGGTCTGCGAGCAGGCGCAGCGGCTGGTTACCTTGCCGGAACATGTCCTGCGTGATGGTCAGGTCAAGCGAGCCGTCAAGCAGCATTTGCTTGCGTCTCAGCGACATATCATGTGCGATCACACGCACCTGCTGATCCATGCCTGCAGCTTTGAGCGCGTCCACGCAGCCGGTAACGCTGCGGTTTGCCATATAGATGGCCGCCGGCGGATTGTCTGACTGCAGCGCCGCCGTAACGCGGTTATAGGTCAAACGGTAGTCGTTATAGGTCTCCTCAATCTCGATCTGCGAGGAAGAGAAGCCCTTTTTCTTTAGATGCTCGCAGAAGCCGTCTAAACGGGTGCGGTGGCCATCGTACTCCAGATTACCCGCCATCGCCAGCACACGCGCGTTTTTCGGCACGCACTTGCTGAGCAGCTCGGCGGCAATACGGCCGCTTTGTGTGTAATTTTGACCTACAAAGCACAGACGGCGGCTGTTCGGCAGATCCGAGTTGAACGTGATGCACGGAATGCCCTGTTCGGCCAATTCTCCGATGCGTGCTTCGATCGAAATATCATTTAATGCACACAGTGCGATGCCCTGCGCGCCCCAGTTTACCAGCTCGTCCAGCAGCTCGATCGTCTCGCGCGGAATATCTGTTTCACAAGTGCACACACGCACCTCAACATCGCGCTTTTCCAGCTCGGAACGCGCAGCCTGAATGCCTCTCGGGACATCCTCGTGGAACGGACCGCTCCAGTTGGGCAAAAGCACACCCAAACGCACAGGTTTGAGCGGCAGCTTTGCCTCTGCGGCCTGCCGAAGCGCCTCCTTCGGAGAAAGATAACCGGTCTCCTGAATGGCATTCAGCACACGCGCACGCACATCCGCGCGCACATACGAACGATTATTTAATACACGGTCTACCGTGCCGCGGGAAACACCCGCAAGCTCAGCAATCGTTTGAATAGTTGGTCTTTTGTTCATAGTCCTTCACCTTTTCGTAATTGCTCTTTATATTATCCTGCAGCTCTGTGATGTTTCTTTTCTCTGTGCTTATTATACCATATTTCTGTGCTTTGTGAAGACAAAATCTGTGCTTTCCTTCTTTCTGTGCATTTGCACATACCGTTTTTGGCATAAGTTTTCCGATATATCCGGTGTTTTATGCTCTATTTTTTATTTTTTCAAAACTATGTGCGATATCCTGTGTTTTTCACAGAATGTGTGCTTTGTACGACATATACAATTACACACATCAAACCTTGTGACCGCCCTCGTTTCCCGCATATTTGTTTTGTATTTCTCGGTTTATACGCATTTTACGCGCATTTTATCCGCTTATTTTGACGTTTTTCCATTTGAACGATTTTCACACCGGCAAATTTCCTGTTGACACTTCCGTACCCGCTCGCTATAATAAGCACATAAACAGCACAGAGCACACAATCGCACAGTGCTGAGAGAGAGACAAGAGAAGAAAAACGAAAAAAGAAAGGGAGACACACTATGAAAAAGAGACTGTTAGCAGCCCTGCTCACCAGCGCCCTCGCACTCAGCCTGACCGCTTGCGGCGGCGACACCGATTCTTCCGCAACCGACGGCGGCGACACCGCCTCCACCCATGACGGCCCGTACAAGATCAGCATGGTGCTCAAGACCAACGCTGCCGAGTTCTGGAACATTGTTCAGGCAGGCGCTGAGGCATATGAGGATGAGCACCCGGATCAGGTCAGCCTGGACATCAAGGGTCCTCCGGCTGAGACCTACTACGAGGAGCAGCTCAACACCATCCAGACCGACCTTGCGGTTGAGTCCTACGACGGTTACCTGATCGCTCCGCTGCAGTCCGAGGCTGTTGCAACCGCTATCGCAAACACCGACAAGCCGGTCGTAGCATACGATACCCGCATTGATTCCGACAAGTGCCTCGCATTCGTCGGCACCGGCAACAAGGAAGCAGCCAAGGAGGGCGGCAAGGCCGCTGTTGAAGCTGCAAAGGCAGCCGGCTGGACCGATATCAAGTGCATCGAGATCGCAGGCGTTCAGGGTGACGCAACCAACACCGCCCGCATGGAAGGCTACCGCGAAGGCGTAAACGAAGCCGGCGGCGAGTTCCTTGATGCAGAGACCCAGTACGCTAACGCAACCGCTGACCTCGCTGTAACCGCGATGGAAGGCATCATGAGCAAGTATCCGGAAGGCGTTGCCATCATCTGCTCCAACAACGATGATATGGCGCTGGCAGCTGCCCGTACCGCAAAGGACAATCCGAACTATGCAAAAACCATCTTCCTCGGCTTTGACGGCCAGAAGTCCGCAGTGGAAGCCGTTCTGAACGGTGAGCTGACCATGACCGCTGCACAGAACAACTTCGACATCGGCTACAAGGCAGTTGAGACCATCGTGAAGATCCTGAACGGCGAGGAGTACGGCGACATAGACACCGGCACCGAGATCATCACCAAGGACAACGCACAGGCTCGTCTGGACAACTTCGCAGACTGGCTGAAATAATTCCTTGAAATGCACGCATTTCAGGGAGATGGGAAACACCGCGGCTTTGCCGCGGATGATTCCCGGGCGAAAATCAGCGTGTCGCACAGCGGCACACCGATTTTCTTACTTGTAAAAAAACGCAGATACATGCTCCGCGTTTTTTTGTGAAGGCAACGCCTTCACGATTTAATACCGCCTGCGGCGGAAACTATGTATGGAAACGCGCTCCAACGCTTCATACAAACCTCTCTTTTTATTCCAAATGTTCATTTAAGGAGGAACACCCATGAAAGTAGGTATTATCGGTGCGGGTCGTATCGGTAAGGTACATGCGAAGAATATTTCCATGTTCGTACCGGAGATGGAGATCAAGACCATCGCTGACCCGTTTATGAATGAGCAGACCGAGGCTTTTGCCAAGTCCTGCGGCATTCCGAACACCACCAAGGACGCAAACGATATTCTGAACGATCCCGAGATCGATGCAGTTCTGATTTGCTCCTCTACCGACACCCATTCCAAGTACATCATCGAGGCTGCTCACGCAGGCAAGAACATCTTCTGCGAGAAGCCGATCGATTATGATCTGGAGAAGGTTCACGCTGCCATCAACGCAGCCAAAGAAGCCGGCGTTAAGCTGCAGATCGGTTTCTGCCGCCGCTTCGACCACAACCACCGTGCAGTTTACGACATGGTTCGTGACGGCAAGGTCGGCAAGGTAAATATCATCAAGATCTCCTCCCGCGATCCGGAGCCGCCTCCGGTATCCTATGTTAAGGTTTCCGGCGGTATCTTCTACGATATGATGATCCACGACTTCGATATGGCCCGCTTCCTCGCAGGCAGCGAAGTTACCGAGGTAAATGCAATTGGTTCCGTTCTGGTCGATCCGGGCATCGGTGAGGCCGGCGACGTTGATACCGCGCTCGTTACCCTCAAATTCGCAAACGGCGCGATCGGCGTGATCGACAACAGCCGCAAGGCAGTTTACGGTTACGACCAGCGTGTTGAGGTATTCGGCTCCGAAGGCTGTGCCGAGGACCAGAACGACACCCCGAACACCGCTGTTCTGTCCACCGCAGACGGCGCTGTACACGGCGTAGCCTACAAGGTAATGTGGGACCGCTACACCGGCGCATTCGTTGCCGAGATGCAGGCGTTCGCAGATGCCGTTATCAATGACAAGGAGACTCCGGTTACCGGCGAGGACGGTCTGTATCCGGTACTGATGGCAGCTGCTGCTACCAAGTCTCTGCATGAGGGCCGTCCGGTCAAGATCTCTGAGATCGAGGCTTGATCACAACTTAATTTTCACACCACGCACACAGTCTAAGCAATGTGCTAAAACCGTTGGTGCGCTATGCACCAACGGTTTTTCTATGCAAATTTGAGGGAGTTAGAACAGAGAAAATGTTATTCACTTGCGTAACCTTTGTATTTTTTACGATTTTAGTTGCGGTCATCTCTTATGTTAAGACCAAGGGCGATGACCAGACCACCGCTGACGGCTACTTTCTGGCAGGCCGCGGTCTGCCGGGTGTCGTTATCGCAGGCTCGCTGCTGCTGACCAACCTTTCTGCAGAGCAGCTTGTCGGCACAAACGGCTAGACCTGGGCGATTGGCATGAGTCCGATGGCGTTCGAAGTAATGGCGGCGACCGCACTCATCGTGCTGGCGCTGTTTGCCGCACCGCGCTACCTGAAAAGCGGCATCACCACCATCCCGCAGCTGCTCGGTGAGCGCTATGACAGACCCACTAAGCTGTGGTTCTCCATCGCATACATCATTCTGTACCTGTTCGTGCAGATTCCGGTAATCCTGTACTCTGGTTCGCTGGTGTTTGAAAACATTTTCAACCTGTCCGGAATCCTTGGCATTACCAAGTTCCAGTCCATCGTTATCCTGTGTATCCTTATCACTATCATCGGCTCGATTTACGCTATCTTCGGCGGTCTGAAAGCTGTTGCAGTATCGGATACCATCAACGGCGTGGGCCTGCTGATCGGCGGTCTGATGATCCCGTTCCTGGCACTCAACGTGCTCGGTCATGCCTCCGGCAGTGAAAGCAGCGTTGCTATCATGGACGGTGTGCGCTACCTCGTTCGCAACCACGCCGATATGCTCAACTCCATCGCTCCCGCACAGAGCGAAGCACCAGCGGTTCCGTGGCCGACCGTATTCCTCGGTCTGGTATTCCTTGGCTTCCAGTCCTGGTGCACCCACCAATCGTTCATCCAGCGCGTACTCGCCGCTGAAAACCTCAAGGAAGCACAGAAGGGCGCACTCTACTGTGCATTCCTGAAGATCCTCGGCTTTATGTTCCTCGCTCTGCCGGGTGTTATCGCTTACGCGATCTTCAACATCGAGGGCACGCAGGTTTCCATGATGGACGATGCCTACCCGGCACTCATCACCCGCGTTGTACCGCAGCCGGTCATGGGCTTCTTCGCCGCGGTTATGTTCGGCGCGATCCTGTCCTCGTTCAACTCGGTGCTCAACTCGGTCAACACCATGTTCACCATGGACATCTACAAGGAGTTCATCAACAAGAACGCCAGCGAGAGCAAGCTGGTTTCGGTCGGCAAGAACATCGGCATCGTATTCGCCATCTTCTCCGTGATCGTCGGCCCGATGGTCTACTTCTTCCCCGCCGGTCTGAAAACGTTCCTCGATTCGTTTGTTATGCTGGTCGGTCTGCCGGTCCTGTCCGGTGTATTCGGCGGCTTCTTCTTCAACTGCCTGCCCAAGTACAGCGCTCGCTTCATCATGGTGTTCCACATTATCTGCTACGGCGGCTTCATGCTGCTGTCCCCGAGCTACTCGCTGTTCGGCGGCAATGAGGGCAGCATCCACTACCTGTACGCCGTATCTATCCTGTGGCCGCTCGAGATGCTAATCATGTACCTCATGCACCGCCGCAACAAGAGCAAGGGCGCTGCGGTTTGGGTACAGCAGGATGTCGGCGCGGTAGACCTGACCCCGTGGAAGTACAGCAAGATCGTCAGCGTTATCGTTATCGTGTGCGTGCTGCTGGTTTATCTGGCATTCTCTCCGCTCGGCATCGGAGCATAATTTTGGGAAAACAGCGTTGCATATCCGCTGCGCTTGATGTATCATCAATTTACAAGAGTAAGACAACCGAAACAAGAAAATTTGGAGGTAATTTATTATGGCACTGAGAAAATGCGCTTGCATCGACACCCTTTACACCGAGCTGGACTGGCTCGACCGTTTCCAGGCTGCAAAGAACGACGGCTTTGAGGCCGTAGAATTCTGGGACTGGCGCATCCGCGATCTGGATGCGACCCGCGAGGCTGCTGAGAAGGCCGGCATTGCAATTTCCGGCTTCAACGGCGACGCGGACTACTCGCTCGTAGACCCAACCCACAAGCAGAAGTATCTGGACTACCTGAAGGAGTCCATCGCAGCGGCTAAGAAGGTTGGCGCAGCCAGCGTTACCATCCACTCCAACGCACTGGGTGACGGCGGCATTGTAGTAAACCACTACGACAACCTGTCCCACACCGTAAAGCTGTGCTCGATGTACGACACGCTGCTCGCCTGCGCTGAGCTGGCCGAGAAGGAAGAGATCAACCTCAACCTCGAGGCGCTGAACATCACCACCGACCACGTCGGCAACTTCCTCGCTACCACCCAGATGGGCGCTGAAATCGTTCGTCTGATCGGCTCTCCGCGTCTGAAGCTGCTGTATGATGTATACCACATGCAGATCAACGAGGGCTGCATCTGCGATACCATCTCCAACTACGGCGACACCTTCGGCCACATTCACGTTGCCGATGCTCCGGGCCGTCATGAGCCGGGCACCGGTGAGATCAACTATAAGAAGGTTATCCGTCACCTCGAGGAGTGCGGCTACACTGGCCGTGTCGGCTATGAGCTGTTCCCGCTGACCGATACCGCAACCGCCGTTAAGGCCATCATGGAAAACGCCTAAATCTCTCTTTCTTTCAAGTCCCTGTGCTGTATGGTACAGGGACTTCTGTTATGCTATGAGGCAGGCATATCGAACCCGCAAATCAAAATCTTCAACCGCATCCTGCATTTCCATGCTATAATAAAACTGCAAAGATAAAAACGCAACGTGCACTCCGTGCACCAGAGCCGGTAGGTAGCCCGGCCGTCCTGCTTTTGCAGGGTAAGTAACCTGCCCCTCCGGGTTGTCCATTCTTTGTTCATTTATTCTTCAGGAGGGAAAAACAATGGACAAAGTAATTGGCAGACTGACCGTATTTTTTGAGGACCCGTTCTGGGTCGGTGTATTCGAGCGGATCGAAAACGGCAGGTTATCCGCAGCAAAGGTAACCTTCGGCGCAGAGCCGAAGGAGCCGGAGCTGCTGATTTACCTGCTGCGGCACTACTACCGATTGCCATTCAGTCCGGCTGTTGAGACTGCCGTAAAGCCTGCACACCGCAATCCCAAACGGGCGCAGCGGGAAGCCGGACGGCAGACCGCGCAAGTCGGCATCGGCACCAAATCGCAGCAGGCGCTGCAGCTCCAGCAGGAGCAGAACAAGCAGGTGCGCAAGCGCCGGAGCCGTGCGCGCAAACAGGCCGATGCCGAACGGCTTTATGCGCTCAAACAGCAGCAAAAACGCGAAAAGCACAAAGGACATTAGTCCTTTGTGCTTTTCTTTTCGCTTAGAGGAACCCGAGCAAGTGCTGCATCGCGATGCTGACGCACGCAATAGCGACCCAGCAGCAGAAGCCCATGAAAATCGGCTTGCCGCCGGTCTTGACCAGCTTTACGATATTGGTATTCATGCCGATAGCCGCCATCGCCATAACGATAAAGAACTTGGACAGCGTCTTGAGCGGCGTAAACACGCCTGCCGGTACGCCGACCGTGGTGCACACCGTGGTGATGATGGACGCGAGCACGAAGTACAGGATAAACATCGGGAACGCGCGCTTGAGCGAGAAGGCTTCGCCGCCCTTGCTCTGCTCGGTCTTGGCCTTGTGGGTGCGCCACAGCGCCAGTACGAGCGTGATCGGGATGATCGCCAAAGTGCGCGTCAGCTTGACGATAGTAGCGATTTCCAGCGTATTGCTGCCGTGGATGCCGTCCCATGCGGAAGCGGCTGCCGTTACGGACGAGGTATCGTTGACCGCCGTGCCCGCAAACAGACCGAAGCCGTGGTCAGTCATGCCGAGCATGCCGCCGAGCGTCGGGAAGGTCAGCGCTGCGATAACGTTGAACAGGAAAATAACCGAAATCGCCTGCGCGATCTCCTCATCGTCCGCACCGATGACCGGAGCGGTTGCCGCGATCGCCGAACCGCCGCAGATGGACGAGCCGACACCGACCAGCGTCGAGATGTTGGACGGTACCTTCATTGCCTTGCACAGCACGAACGATACGATCAGCGAGGTGCCGATAGTCGAAACGATGATCGGCAGCGACTGTGCGCCGACCTTTGCAATCTCGGACAGGTTAAGACCGAAGCCGAGCAGGATAACCGCATACTGCAGCACCTTTTTCGATGTAAACCCGATGCCCGGCTGCACCTTGGTCTTGTTCTTCCAGAACAGCGTGAGCACCATGCCGATCAGGATGGAGAATACCGGTCCGCCGACCACCGGCACCGCCTGCCCCAGCAGCCACGCCGGAATCGCAATGCACAGGCACAGCAGCAGTCCGGCGCCATTTTTCTTGATAAAATCCATTGTTTTACCCCCTTATTAAACCGAATATTAGTATACACTATTCCTGCCAGTCAGTTCAATACTCAGTTCGTGCAGAGGGAAAAAGAAATCAGCCTGCAGGCTCTTTGCAGGCTGATTGGGACTGTTTAGAACTGATACGGCGGATTTCCGGAGAAATCAGCGATACTGCCGTGTGCATCCTCGAGATAGAACACCTCAAAGATCGGGTTGGTCGCCTCGCCGTACTGGCTCTTGACGATCGGGTTCTGGATGCACATCTCCTTGGCAGCCATATTGTTCTCGAAAACAGCCTTGCCGTGCAGGCGAATCCATGCGTACTCCGGGCTGGAAACCGAGATTTCAATCTCCGGATTTGCCTGCATATCCTTGTAAACGTCCTTAGTGTTGTTCGTGCAGAACCACAGCTTGCCGTCCATCTCGCCCGAGAACATGAACGGACGGCACTTTGCCTTACCGTCACAGCCTACGGTTGCCAGATACTGTACTGGATTTGCCTGCAGAAATTCTACGACCTTGCTCATGATGAATACCTCCATGAAAATTTTATTTTCTTTTTCTATATTGGGATTGCTTTTCCCTTTCGGTGATTCTATAATAAAGCCGTAGTGACAATCTGTAAAGTAAACACAATATTGTGGTGTAGTTACCCAAAAGATACTATTGGCGCAAATCGCGTTAACAAGGAGGTTTTTCTCATGGAACTGACCGAATCGACCGCAAAACAGGAGCTGCCCGCCTGCCCTGTCGAGACCACGCTGACGCTCATCAGCGATAAATGGAAGGTGCTCATCCTGCGTGACCTGATGAACGGCACCCTGCGTTTCGGCGAACTGAAAAAATCCATCGGGCACGTCACGCAGAAGGTTCTGACCGCACAGCTGCGCCAGATGGAGGCCAGCGGTCTGCTGACACGCAAGGTCTATGCCGAGGTGCCGCCGCGTGTGGAATACACGCTGACCGAACTCGGGTACAGCCTGAAACCCGTGATGGACGCCCTGTGGAAATGGGGAGAAAATTATCAGGCCCAGTGCCGTTAAAGCGGCATCAAACCCGCAAATCGAACTTTCAGGAGGAAAATCATGCCTCATATTTTAATGATCGCCACCGGCGGCACGATTGCATGCTGTGAGACCGCACACGGTCTTTCCCCCGCTCTGGACAGCGCCGCACTGCTCGGCGCACTGCCCGAACTGTCTGCGCTGTGCACAGTTGAAACGCTCGATCTCATGCAGCTGGACTCGACCGACGTGACCGCCGCCGACCGTCAGCGCATGGCACAGGCGGTCTGGCAAAACCGTGAGAAATTCGACGGCTTTGTGCTCACGCACGGCACGGATACGCTTGCGTACACCGCCGCGCTGCTCACCCACCTGCTGCCGCATTTCGACAAGCCGCTCGTGCTGACCGGCTCCATGCTGCCGATGGGCGTGCCGGACTCGGATGCGCCGCGCAATCTGCTGGATGCGTTCCGCACTGCGGCAGACGGACGCGCAGGCGTGTACGCCGTGATGAACGGTCAAATTCTGCACGGCAGCCACGTTTTCAAGCAGCATTCGACTGAGATTGACGCATTTCTCTCGGCAAATGCCGCACCGGCAGGCGAAATCCGTGAGAGTGAAGTACACTGGAACACACCTGCGCCTGTCCCCTCCGGTGAACCGCAACTCGTAGAACAAATCGACACCCACATCCTTCCGGTGCACCTAACCCCCGATCTCGACCCGTCATTCTTCTCCGTGCTGCTCGGCTACCCCAAGGTCGTACTCGAAGCCTTCGGTGCAGGCGGCGTACCTGCCCGTCTGGAATCCGCCGTGCGCGACCTGATCCAAAGCGGTACGCGCGTGTATATCACCTCGCAGTGCCCGGAAGGCGGCGTGCACCTGCACAAATACGAGGTCGGACGCCGTGCCGAAGCACTCGGTGCGATTTCTCTCGGCAGCCGCACCTTCGAGGACGCGCTCGGCGCACTCATGTGCGGTGAATTGTAAGATATTCTGCCCGCAAAATACAATAAAGTCAGAATATCCAGCCGTATAGAAGGACTTCGCCTGTCCAACGGGGCAGCCTGTCCGAAATCACACAAAAATCCCGCCTTCTCACGCGAGAAAGCGGGATTTTTCTTTACTGTGCATTCTCCTTGCTGAACGGCAGAATGTGCATCCGATACTTATGCTTATCGACCAGCAGCGTGCGGTCAGCGATCGGCATGATATCCGAAACCTTATCCGGCGGGGTGCAGATAATCGCCTGCAGACCCATTTTGCGCAGCAGACGCACGCTTTCGATGATGCGTTCGCTGTCCATCTTGTTGAATGCCTCATCGAACACGACCAAACGCACGGTGTTGCCAAAGCTGGACGTATCGCTCACGCGGTACAGCTGTGCAAACGACGCCAGAACCGCGATATAGAACGGTGTCTGCGTCTCGCCGCCCGACTTGGTGTTGAGCGTCTGCGACAGCAGCTGCCTAGAGCCGTTCTGATCGGTGGTCTCCAGATCGAACTTCAGATAGGTGCGGAAGTCGGTGTACCGCTCGATGTTCTCCTGCAGCTCACTCTGCTTGCGGGCGTTGAGCTGGGTATCGTCTGCCATGGTGATCTGGCTGAACAGCTTGTCGATCAGCGGACCGTATTTCTCCTGAAACTGTGCGGAAAACAGCGTAATATCGCCTTCCATCAGCTCCGGCGCCATAATCATGTCGTAATATTCGGCATAATCCGGATTGCGGTCCACGCGGAACTGGTAGCTGTCCGTGCCGAACTGCGCCTGCCGCAGTGCCCGATTGAGGTTCTTGACCTGATCCTGCACCTGTTCGATGCTGCTTTTCAGCCTGGACAGGAAGTCGTTCTGGAACTGCTCCATCGCACTCTCGCGTGCGGCACGGATTTTGGTACGATACTGCGGCAGCTCGCTTTCCTCGAGCACACGGCGTTCCGCATCGAACTCCGCATTGTCATCTGCCTCCACGCGGAACGAGCACGGCCCAAACCGCTCGACATATTCTCGGCGCGCCCGCAGGAGTGCCGCGCGGGCGTTCTCCATCTCGTTGACAACCTGTGCATGGTGGCTGCTGAAATTGCGGTACACGATATCCGGCCGGCGCAGACGCTCCAGCTCCTGCCGATAGCGCGGCAGACCGATATCGTCGCGGTAGGTCTCCGAGAAGGTTTCCGCCAGCCTGCGCTCCATTTCGGTGCGGCTGCGGTACTGCTCGGGCAGGATTTCCTCGTCCAGCTGACGAATACGCTCCTCCAGCTTGGCCTTGTGTGCGATCTGCGCCTCACGCTGACGACTCAGCGCCGCAATCTCGTCGCTGATCTCGGCGATCAGCTGCTTCTGCTGATCCAGCCACAGCAGGTCGAGATGGGAAACCTGCTCGTCGATCGCGTTGATCTCCTCCTCCAGTTCCGCGCGATACAGAAAATCCGCCTGCCGCTGCGGTACGATGTTTCGCACATAATACGGTGTCAGCATGGGCGCTTTCTGCTGAGAAACTGCCTGCCAGATGGGTTTCCGGTGCGAAATCTCGGTCTGCAGACCGGCGGCCTCCTCCTCCAGACGAGCGATACGCAGCGTGACCGCATGACGGCCGATGAACGCATCCTCCATACGGTCTCTGCGGAGCGCACGCGCCACATAGCCCTGATACAGCATGCCCTCATCCGTGATGGCGGTCCGATACCCGCGCAACTGCTCAACCGTGTCGCAGCACATCACACGCCCGAGCAGATAATCCATGTAGGTTCGCGCAAGCGCGTTTCCGGTCTCCACCTTTTCCGCAAGACTGCCGCTCTGCGGGTCGATATGCTCACGCTCGCGCAGCGTGCCAATATCGACCAGACCGTAGGCGTTCAGGCTCTTTTCCCACTTGAGTTTGTTGTAAATACGCAAAGCCTGCTCGTAATATGCCGGTTCAACCAGAAAATAAAACTTCTGGTTGTTGAGATAGCCTTCCACGGCACCGCGCCAGCGCTCATCTTCAATTTCCAGCACATCCGCGAGAATATCTACCGCAACCGGCGTTCCCGCCTGCTGCTCCAGTTCCTCCGCCAGCTTGGCACGGAACGGCAGCAGTCCACGCGGATAGTCCTTGATGTTCCTGCGCAGATCGGCAAGTGCAGTCTGCTTTTCGGTCAGCTGCTGCTGCAGCTCTGCAACCTTATCGCCAAGCTGATGTGCCGCCTTCGCCAGCGCGTCCGACAGGGCCGCTGCCGCCTGCCGGGCGTCCTCGAATACGGTCTGCTCCTGCGAGAAGATTGCGCATTCGCCGCTCGACAGCCGTGCGTAGGTACGCTGCACCTGCTCTGCCGCCTGCTGCACCGGAACAAGCACCTCCTCGGCGTCCCATGCAAGCGCGGTCTCGCACAGATGCGTCAGCCGCAGCGCCTCCCGCTTGATCTCAAGTGCGTCGCGCTCCATCTCCTGCACCAGCTTGCTCTGCTCGGTCAGCAGCGACTGCTTCTGGTTGCCCAGCCGCTCGCGCTCCTGATAGGTGTCGCTCTGTGCATAATCGCGGTCCAGCTGACGGCGGCGTTCCTCCTTCGCCTGCACCTGCCCGGCCAAATCCTCAATCGCGGTGTCCGCCGCGGTCAGCTCGGACAGGCAGTTTCGCTTTTCCTGCTCGCGGCTGTCGATCTGCGCCTGCATGTCCTCCTTCTGCGCCCACTGCACAAGGAAGGACTGCACGCGCCAACGGTCCACCGAGCGCGTCATTTCGCGGTACAGCGTGCTGATCTCCTGCAGCGCGGTCAGCTTTTCCTCCTGCTGCTGCGCCAGCTGCTCGTGCCGCTTGTAGTTGCGGATGTTCTGCTGCATAGCTTCGATATCCGGCTTGTCCGGAATATCGCAGATATTTTCGGTGATAAACTGCTGAATATCCACAATTGGGCGGAACGACACCGCCTTTTTCATCATGCGGAGCACCTGCTCGTTGTGCACGTTCCACCGCGAGAGCATATTGCGGCGGTACTCCCACTGGGTGTCGTACACCTCGGCGCGGGAGAAATTCTGCTTGAGGAATTTGCGCAGATCGTGAATATCCATCGCCTCGCCGTCCTCGACAAAGCAGTTTTCCGGCAGTTTTCCGACATAGATAAAGAAATGATCGTGCTTGCTGCCGTCACTACGGCAATCGAACATCACGCCGCACACGAAACTATTGTGCTCCACATCGTCCTCAAATTCACAGACAATATAGGTCGAAAAGTCCTTGCCTCTGCGGGAATACGGGTTATTCTCGTCCATATCGGCACGCAGATAGCCGTCCAGCGTGCGCTGTGAGCGCTCATTGGCCGCCAGATTGAAGTTGCGCGCATTGGTCTCACCAAGCAGAACGATCTGCAGCGCATCAATTACCGTGGACTTGCCGGCACCGTTTTTGCCGGTCAGGAAGTTCACGTCACCGACCTCGATGACCTCCTTGCTGAAATACAGCCAGTTAATCAGCAGAATCTTCTTCAGTTTCTTCATCGGCGGTCTCCTCCTTTCGCAGCACGGCTGCGACCTCATTCAATCGTTCGCTCGAAACGGCAGTCTGAATGGTCGGCAGGATGGCAAATCTGCAGTCAGCCTGATTAAATTTTCCCTCGATGCGCTGCAGAATCGAGTGGTTTTCAAACACGGTCAGCGCCCGCTTGACCTCCTCCATATTCGGCTTAGCCGGCAGGATGGCGTAGTCGGTCACGATCTTTTCGAGCACCTCGCGCACGCTGCAAAGCGCGTCCTGCTCGAGTCCCAGTCGCTCCTGACTTTCGTCGTACAGCATGCGCAGGGCGAGCAGAATCGCGGTCTCGCGCTTGGACAGGATGCACCGGTTGGCTTCATCTGTGTTCAGCACATAAAAGTAGCCGTTTATGTCGTCGCGCCGCAAATCCCAGTCAAGCAGGCTGAGATACTCGCGCACGGACTCATAATGAATGGACAAAAAGGTGTAGTCCGGGTTGCTCACCCGTCCCCTGCCCGGACGGTACAGCGTGCGCACCACATAGGTGCGGCTGAGCAGCTGATTGCACACCGCTTTGAACTGCTCCAGCTCCTTTGCGGTAGCGGTATTCAGAAATTCCAAATTCATTCGTTGTTCTCCTTCCGGCTGATCTGCAGCTCCGGAATAGCATAGCCGTTTTCCCGGCGTTCGCCGTCCAGCTCCTGCACCGTGAAATCCGCCGAGCGGTCGCCGCCGGTCAGCACCGCCAGCAGGCTCATCACATAGTCCTTATCATTCTCGAGCGGAATATCCTCCGAGCGGCACACATCGCTTTCACCGAGCCAGCCCTGCACATACGCCGCGATGGCGCCGCGGCCATACTCCGAGCGCAAAAGTGCAGCCGCCTTTGCGGCGGCTGCCGTATCCGCTTCGCTCTCCTGCACAAGCACAGGCGCGGCCTTTGTCCGCTTGCCCGGACGCTTGCGGTACCACAGGCTGCTCTCGGACAGGCAGGTCTGCTCATACAGCCGGAACACTGGCTGAATCGTGTCCACCAGATCGGCGGCTCGCCGGTTGCGCGACAGCGCGGTCAGCACCGTGTGCAGGTTGCCACGGATATTCTGATCTCGGTTGGTCAGGTTTTCGATCTTCTGCGTAGCCGCACGCGTGTAGCGGCGCACCTGTGCATCGATCTCATCCAGATAATCGCGCTCGAGATTGTCGTAGCACTCCTGTATCCAGTAAATTTTGCGAAGAAGATCGGCGCGGCAGTTCTCCGGCGTGTCGCCTCGGCGGTCAGCCAAAGCGGCATTCGCCATGGCGATGAGCAGTTCATCGTTCTCCGCCCAGTCGTTTAATACATTCTGGATGGAAATGCGGTATTTCGGCACGGAATCCTTGATCTTGAGCGGACGGATGTACGCCTCCATCACCTTCTGCCCGAAATCATCAAAGTGCGATGCGAGCACTTCCCCGACATTGTGCATGTCGATCTGCATCTGGAAATAATGCTTGACGTTATGATACACCATCTGCAGCAGGTTGATGAGCGCGCGCGTGTTGTCATATGCGCCGTAGACAGCAGCCATTTTGTCATACACGTTGTCCGACTCATGCGCGACCTTGAGCGTGGAATAGGTGCCGAACACATACGAATAGCCGCGTGCAGGCGTGTCCTCGCGCAGCGCGTGGAACAGCTCGAGCAGACGGCTGCTGCAGCCCGGGACCGTAATGTATTCCCGAAAATCTGTGCCGCGCTCCTTTTCAAACCAGCCCTTGCTGCCCAGCTTGCGGATGAGGAAACGGGCACGGCCGGAAATATCGCGCAGCTCATCCTCGTCGATGTCCTCGCCCTCGAAGGTAGCCTCGGCCAGCTGCTGCTCGAGACGGCTCCGCAGCATGGAATACAGCATGTCCTCGGGCAGCTTCAGCTTTTCGCGGTACGCCGTGTACAGCACATCGAGCGCATCCGCGTACAGCACACGGTTCGGTGACGCCAGCGGCGAAAACAGCTCGTCCGGCACGGCTTCAAAAAATTTCATGTCCTCTATCCTCCTCTGCGGCGCAAAACGATAGATTCGGCACGCAAATTGCTTTTCTATACAAAAATATTATACAATTTTCGAGGAAAAATTACAATGATGAAATCCGTTCCCCGCGTATTGCGCCGCTGTCCGCCGCATGATAAGATAATGCTGTAACCCTCATGCAAGGAGAATCCTGTTTCATGGCACAAACAAAACACAAGGAAATGGACATGCTGCACGGCGGTCTGGCCGGAAAACTCATTCTTTTCGCGCTGCCGCTGGCGTTCAGCAGCATTCTACAGCAGCTTTTCAACTCAGCAGATGTGGCCGTTGTCGGCCGGTTTGCGGGTGATACGGCGCTGGCGGCGGTCGGCAGCTGTGTGGCGCTCGTCGGTATTTTTGTCAACCTGATCGTCGGTCTGTCGGTCGGGCCGAATGCCGTGCTCGCGCTGCTCATCGGGCAGAACAACCGCGAGGAGATCAACCGCACGCTGCACACTGTTATCACATTCGGCGCGGCGCTCGGCGTGGGACTGATGATTGTCGGCTGGCTGACGGCAAAGCCCATTCTCGTGCTGTCCGGCACGCCGGAAAGCGTGCTCGATCAGGCGCTGCTGTACATATTCATCTACTTTTTGAGCATCCCGTTCATGCTGGTGTACAACTTCGGCTCGGCCGTTCTGCGCAGCTACGGCGACAGCCGCCGCCCCATGTACTACCTGCTTATCTCCGGCACGGTGAATGTCATCCTCAACCTGTTTCTCGTCATTGCACTGCAGCTTGGTGTGGCCGGTGTGGCGATTGCGACCGTTATCTCCAATGTGCTGAGCGCAGGTATGGTGCTCACCCACCTTGCACGCCGGAATGACGATTTCGCGTTCCGGTTCCGACGTATGCACATTGAAAAAACGCCGCTCCTCCGCATTCTGCAGATCGGCATTCCCGCCGGTATTCAGGGTGCTATTTTCTCGGTATCCAACGTATTTATCCAGAGCGGCATCAACTCATTCGGTGAAAATGCCATCGCAGGTTCATCTCTCGCACTGAATTTTGAGTATTTCACCTACGATATTGCCAACGCCTTCGCGCAGGCGGCTGTCACCTTCACCAGCCAGAACTACGGCGCAGGTGACCTCAGACGCTGCAAAAAGATTTTCCGATACTGCATGCTGTTCGGCGTGGTGTTTACCGAGATTCTCAGTGCAGTATTCATGATCTGGGACGACTTTTTTGTCAGCATTTACACCACGAGCAGCGCCGTCGCGGCGTTTGCCATCAGCCGCATGCGGCACGTCTGCTCGCTCGAGGGTCTCACCGCCACCTACGAGGTCGAAAGCGCGGCGCTCCGCGGCATGGGCAAGTCGCTCGAGCCTGCCATCTTCACCGTGCTCGGCACGGTCGTTTTCCGACTCATCTGGATGGCAACGATTTTCCGTCTCGTGCCCACGTTCGAGATGCTGATGGACGTTTACGTTGCCTCGTGGGTGTTCACCGGCGGAGCGCTGCTGCTCGTCTATCTGCGGCATATGCGAAAGGTTTCGCACGCATAACTTCAGAAAGCACGAAAACCGAGGTACACGCCCCCGGTTTTCATGCATTTGCTTCGCAAATAATATTATTTCATGCGCGCTGCCGCGCGGCAGCGTCAGCATCGCGAAAACGGACTTTATTGACAGACTGACCGCAGGTGGCCCTTCCTTTTCGCCCCAGCTGCGGGTGCGGCAAACCCGCGATAGATTATCGCATAATAAGATACACTGTATAGACAGCATACATTGCCACCATGGCGATACCCGGCACACGTCCGAGCTTGCCCTTACGCGCCGGCAGATAAAATACCGCGCTGATGGCAATCAGGAACAGGCAGTCAACGATAGAGGTCGCCTGTACCGGAATCGGCGTGATAACCGACGAAACGCCGAGAATCAGGAAAATATTAAACAGGTTTGAGCCGATAACATTGCCCATTGCAATGTCGTTCTGTCCCTTGCGTGCAGCCACGATGGAGGTGACAAGCTCGGGCAGGCTGGTGCCCATGGCCACAATGGTCAGACCGATGAGCGTTTCACTCAGGCCGAACATACGCGCAATGCCGGTCGCGCCGTTTACGGCCAGCTGACCGCCGATCACGATGCACGCCAGACCGAGCAGGATATTCACCCAGATCATTGCAGCGGACATGGGTGCTTCCGCTTCCTCGGCCTCGGCTTCTGCAGCTGCGGCAGCAAGCTGCTCGCGGTTCTGCAGTGCGGTGCGAATCTGGTATGTCAGGATGAATGCGAATATAATCAGCAGTACAACGCCTTCCCAGCGGGCGATGGTCAGGTCGGGTGCGATGGCGCCCAGCAGCAGCACAGCCGCGAGAATGGACAGCGGCCAGTCACGGCGGAGCAGCGTTTTATCCATCACAAGCGGGCAGACAGCGGCGGACAGACCAGCCACCATCAGCAGATTAAAAATGTTCGAACCGACAACATTGCCGACCGCAATCTCGTTTGCACCGCGCAGGGCCGCGGTGACACTGACCGCCAGCTCCGGCATGGACGTGCCGAACGCAACGATGGTCAGACCGATCAGCAGCGGTGATACGCCCAGCTTGCGCGCCAGTGCGGATGCACCCGCAACAAACTTATCCGCACCCCAGATCATAAGTGCAAAGCCGATCACCAGAAATACAAATGACAGCATACAGTTTCCTCCTTTGTTTCCGGAAAATCTCGGGCAGCACCGCTCCTTCACGGCAATGCCCTTGTCCCCAACAGTGTACATGCTTACGAGGGAGTTTTCGCTCGATTTCCGGCTGCAGAGCACAAAAAAAGACTTTTACCGCATACTGCGGTAAAAGTCTTGCTGCTTACGGCTCGGTACGGATTGACTTTTCGTCAATCGGGCTTGTCGGCACCGACCACGCGCTCTCGCGTGAGCTACTCCCTTTTACAGTAACTATCATATGGGAAAAAAAGCGATTAGTCAAGCCGAACTTGTGGAAATGTACACAATCTTTACGGAACAACCCCCTTATAGCAGTTCAGACAAATACTGCAACAAGTGCGCGCATACAGCACGCAAATAGCATCGTCAATTTCATTCGCCATGCGCCCAGCATGGCTTCATAAAATTTCCTTGCTCTTTGCGCGCTTTATACGCTACTTTTGCCGCATTATTTATCTAAACTGCTATAATTCACGAAAAAATCTTTACAAGTCCCTCGTGAACCTATATACTATAAGGTACTGAAATTTTGAACAATCTGAAAGTGAAGGAGCATTTTCATGCTGGAATTTGAGGAATACAAGGTCAAGCTGAACAACCTCAAGCCCGAGCTTGAGGAGCTGTACACCTCGCTCGGTCTGGAGCAGGCGAAGCGTGAGGTAGAGGAGCTGGAGATCAAGTCCTCTCAGCCGGGTTTCTGGGATAATCCGGAGGAGAGCCAGAAGATCGTCTCCCGCATGGGCTCGCTCAAGGGCAAGGTTGAAGCGTACAACAAGATGACCGAGCTGTGCGATGACCTGCTCACCATCTGCGAAATGGCGATTGAAGAAAATGACGAATCCATGCTCGAGGAGCTGGAAAGCGGCTACAAGGAGCTGGAAGACGGCATTGCCGAGCAGAAGCTGCGCACGCTGCTGACCGGCGAGTACGACAGCCACAACGCGCTCGTATCCTTCCACGCCGGTGCCGGCGGCACCGAGGCACAGGACTGGTGCGCGATGCTGTACCGCATGTACACCCGCTGGGCAGAGCGTCACGGCTTTACCTATAAGATCATGGACTACCAGGATGGCGATACCGCGGGTATCAAGTCCGCCGATATTCTCATTGAGGGCGAAAACGCCTACGGCTTCCTCAAGGGTGAAAACGGCGTACACCGTCTGGTCCGTATCTCTCCGTTTGATGCATCCGGCCGCCGTCAGACCTCGTTCTCGGCGGTAGAGGTCGTTCCGGATATTCCGGATACCTCCACGGACTTTGAGATCAAGCCGGATGATTACGAAATGCAGGTTTACCGTTCGTCCGGTGCAGGCGGTCAGCACATCAATAAGACCTCGTCTGCGGTTCGACTGATCCATAAGGCAACCGGCATTGTTGTAGCCTGCCAGACTGAGCGAAGCCAGCTGCAGAACAAGGAAAACTGCCTGCGCATGCTGCGTTCCAAGCTGGTTGAGATCAAGGAGCGCGAGCATCTTGAGAAAATCTCGGACATCAAGGGCGTTCAGCAGAAGATTGAATGGGGCAGTCAGATTCGCTCCTACGTTTTCATGCCGTATACGCTTGCCAAGGATACGCGTACCGGCTTTGAAAATGCCAATATCAACGCTGTAATGGATGGCGATATTGACGGTTTTATCAACGCATACCTGTCTGCACTCGCCACCGGCGTGTGGGAAGGCAGCAAGGGCGGCAGCATGTAATTTGCCGCACTTCGCGTTACCGCCGTACCCACGGCGGTGGGCACAAGGATGGACACCAAGGTTTCCACCCTTGTGAATCCCGTTTCCTTTATTTCTTAGTCTGGCGCAGACCAGAGACCGGCGACCGCTTCGAAAAAAGGATACGGCAGAGGATTTTTCCGGTTGTAAGGACGGACCACCTATGGGGTCCGTCCTTTTCTTTTACCTATTCGCAGTTCAGTTACTGTACTGCTACACATACGGTTCAGTCTACGCTGAGTGCGGCATAACAGTGCCTCACGATTCGTTAGCGCGTTATGATAGACAGCACCTGCGAAGATAAATTGTGCCAAACAGACAGATTCACAGGCGCCTTCCGGTATAACGTGCCCAAAAATTGCGCGACACGGTTATGTCGCGCTCTGCGTAACGTAGCCGACATGTGTAGCAGTACGCTGTCTGCGAACTGCGAATATTTCACGAAAGACACGCTGTGATAACACGACTGCCGTTCCCCTTTTCGAAGCGGTCGCCGTTCTCTGGTCTGCGCCGGACTACGAAATAAAAGGAAGTGGGAGTTAAGAGGGTAGAAACCTTGGTGTCTACCCTCTTGCCCCGCCGCGGGGCGCGGCACGTTCCCGCACAGTCGGTGCTGAAAAGGTTCCACCCGGAAAATCCCGCTTGCTGAAATTTCCATTTTGACAAATCCCGCGCATTCCGCGTGATACAATAACACTCCGCGGCACCGGCATGGAACCATTCGATTATCCACAAGTCTGTGGATCAATCCGTGCAAAATCACGCCGCAACGGAGGAGTTTTTACGCAGACAGCAGTTTTCACCGCAGCGGCTAAAACAAACGCGCTTCCGCTGCGATTTTACCCGTTACGCAACAATATCGCGCTGTGCACGCTCGGTGCAGACGAACGGCCGCTGACCGGTCACGATGAAGTCACCTCGGTGGACCGCAGTCTGGTGCTGAGCAGCACCGCCGTCCATCTCGGTGAGCACGGCAGCATCCACGACCTCGCCGAAAGCGAAATCTACCGCTGGGCCAACGTGCGCGGCTACGTTGCACTGCACCGCACCCAGCCCATCTATCTTAGCGAAAACCGCTGCATGATGCACCTGCGGCTGACCGGTGTGCGGCTCGGCATGGAGCAGGTGGTAGTCTACACCCGGCTTTCCGGCGGCATGGCGCGTGTTGACCGCCTGTGGCATCCCCTGTCCGAACGGGAAAACGACCCGTCCGCCGCCGTGTTTGCCGCCACAGCCGCCGCTTTAACAGCTTTATAATATCAGCAATTTGCTTATTCACAAAAAATTTATTTATATCCTGTCCACTTTATGCTATAATACTATCGTATATGTAACAAATGGGGCTATTGCGCCCTTTTGAAAGGCTGAAGAAAAGTAATGGCTAATTTTTTGACCAAAATTTTCGGCACGCACTCGTCGCACGAGCTGAAAAAGATCTACCCCATTGCGGATAAAGTGGACGCACTCGAAGAGCAGTTCAAAAAGCTGACCGACGACGAGCTGCGCGCCAAGACAGACGAATTCAAGCAGCGCTACCAGAACGGCGAAACGCTCGACCAGCTTTTGCCGGAGGCATTTGCCACCTGCCGTGAAGCAGCATGGCGCGTACTCGGTATGCGTCATTACCGTGTACAGATCATCGGCGGTATCGTCCTGCATCAGGGCCGTATCGCAGAGATGAAGACCGGTGAAGGCAAGACCCTTGTGGCTACCCTTCCCGCTTATCTGAACGCACTGACCGGCAAGGGCGTACACATTGTCACCGTCAACGACTACCTCGCCAAGCGAGACAGTGAGTGGATGGGCAAGGTATACCGCTTCCTCGGTCTCAAGGTCGGTCTTGTCATTCACGAGGTTCCGCCGCAGGCCCGCAAGGCGATGTACGCCGCTGATATCACCTACGGCACGAACAATGAGTTCGGTTTCGACTACCTGCGCGACAACATGGCGATCTACAAAAATGCAATGGTTCAGCGTGACCATGCGTTCGCCATCGTCGATGAGGTTGACTCCATCCTGATTGATGAGGCGCGTACGCCGCTGATCATTTCCGGTCAGGGCGAGAAGTCCTCTCAGCTGTACGAGATTGCGGACCGCTTTGCCGCTCAGCTTTCCTGCCTGCGCGTCAAGGAAGTGGATGCCAAGGAGGAGCAGGACGACATTGATGCCGATTACATCGTCGATGAAAAGGCCAAGACCGCGACGCTGACCCCGCACGGTCAGAAGCGCGCCGAGGCTTACTTTAAGGTAGAAAACCTGTCCGACCCCGCGAATACCACGCTGCAGCACCACATTAACCAGGCCATCAAGGCACGCGGCGTTATGCAGCGCGATGTAGACTACGTTGTCCGTGACGGTCAGGTCATCATTGTTGATGAGTTTACCGGCCGTCTGATGTTCGGCCGCCGCTACAACGAGGGTCTGCATCAGGCGATCGAGGCCAAGGAAGGCGTAAAGGTCGAGCACGAGAGCAAGACGCTGGCAACCATCACCTTCCAGAACTACTTCCGTCTGTACGGCAAGCTGTCCGGCATGACCGGTACCGCGCTGACCGAGGAAGAGGAATTCCGCCACACCTATCAGCTGGACGTTATCGAGATCCCGACCAACAAGCCGGTAGCCCGTAAGGACAATCCGGATGCGGTTTACAAGAACGAACGCGGCAAGATCATGGCGACCATTGCCCGCATTGAGCAGTGCCACGCAAAGGGTCAGCCGATTCTGGTCGGCACGGTTTCCATCGAAAAGTCCGAGGAACTGAGCAAGATCCTGAAGGCCAAGGGCATCAAGCACACCGTCCTGAATGCTAAGTATCACGAGCGCGAGGCAGAGATTGTTGCACAGGCCGGCAAGCCGGGCGCAGTTACCATTGCGACCAACATGGCAGGCCGTGGTACCGATATCATGCTCGGCGGCAACGCTGAGACCATGGCGCTGGATGAAATTAAGAAGTATCTCCGTCACGAGGTCGAGGACCGTGTGCAGAAGGGCGAGATGGACGAGCGCGTTGCGCATGACTACATCGACCATATGATCTACGAGGCAAACGGTCATGCCGACACTGACGACCAGGAGGTTCTGGCTATCCGCGCCAAGTTTGAGGAGCTGTACCGCAAGTTCAAGACCGAGACCGACGCGGCAGCCGAAAAGGTTCGTGCGGCAGGCGGTCTGTATATCCTCGGCACCGAGCGTCATGAATCCCGCCGAATCGACAACCAGCTGCGCGGCCGTGCCGGCCGTCAGGGCGACCCCGGCGAATCCAGCTTCTACATTTCGCTGGAGGACGACCTCATGCGTCTGTTCGGCTCCGAACGTATCCAGAACATGATGGACACTCTCGGCATTGCCGATGACGAGCCGATCGACCAGAAGATTCTGTCCGGCGCGATCGAAAATGCCCAGAAGAAGATCGAATCCCGCAACTTCGGCGTTCGTAAGCACGTTCTCGAGTACGATGACGTACTGAACACCCAGCGTCAGACCATCTACGCACAGCGTCTGCAGGTGCTCGAGGGCAAGGACGTTAAGGACAACATTGTCAAGATGATCGACGATACCATCGCCCATGCGGTGCATGCTGCTATCGGCGAACACAGCCTGATTTCGACCGAAATGGTTGAACAGGCGCGCCGTCCGTTCATCGGCGTATTCCTCCGTCCGGAGGACTGCACCTTCACGCCCGAGGAGTGCGATGACCTGACCGCTGACCAGCTGACCAACATTCTGTCCGATCAGGCGCACAAGGTCTACGAAGCCAAGGAGCAGGCCCTCGGCTCGCCTATCATGCGTGAGCTGGAGCGCGTTGTACTGCTCAAGAACGTAGACAGCAAGTGGATGGACCACATCGATGCAATGACCGAACTGCGAAACGGCATCGGCCTGCGTGCATACGGTCAGTACGATCCGGTTGTCGAGTACAAGCGCGAAGGCTTTGATATGTTTGACGCGATGATCGACTCCATCCGTGAGGATACCGTCCGCATGATCTTCCTCGCACAGGTTCGCACCCGCGAGGAACCCAAGCGTGAGCAGGTAGCCAAGGAGACCGGCGCAGCAGGCGCAGCCGACGGTTCTGTCAAGGCAGAGCCCAAGCGTGCCGGCAAGAAGCCCGGCCCGAATGATCCGTGCCCGTGCGGCAGCGGCAAGAAGTATAAGAAATGCTGCTACCTCAAGCCGGACGACCCGTATAAATAACTGTCGCAAAACCGGACTTTATTGACAGACTGAAACAGGAGAGAACCGAGGTTCTCTCCTGTTTTTTATTTAGTTGAACGCTTCATCATTTTGTTCGGCGAACATGCGCTGCACACGGTCGAGCAGGATGGGATAGCCGGCGAGTGTCGGATCGGCAGACAGCAGTGCTTCCGCTTCCTCGCGGGCGTTTTGCATGAGCGCAAGGTCAGCCGCTAAATCCGCAACGTGCAGTGCGGGCAGGCCGTGCTGCCGCTGACCGAAAAAGTCACCCGGACCGCGCTGCGCAAGGTCTGCGCGTGCAACCTCGAAGCCGTCGCCGGTCCTGCACAGGATGCGCAGGCGCTCCCGCGCGACCTGTCCCTTGTCCGCGCCGAAGAACACGCAGTACGACTGCCGTGTACCGCGGCCGACACGTCCGCGCAGCTGGTGCAGCTGCGACAGACCGAACCGGTCTGCGTCCTCGACCACCATCAGATTGGCGTTCGGCACATCCACACCGACCTCGATAACCGTTGTTGCGACCAGAATATCGTATTTCTGCGCTGCAAAATCGCGCATGATCTGATCTTTTTCCGCGTTTTTCATGCGTCCGTGCAGTACAGCCACGCGCCGGTGCGGAAGCAGCTTCTGCAGGTCTTTTGCATGCTGTTCCGCGCTTTTCAGCTTTGTTTCCGCATTTTCGCTGTCCTCGATGAGCGGACAAACAACGTAAGCCTGTCCGCCGAGACCGACCTGCTTATCAATGAAGGCAGTAATACGCTTGCGCATGTTTTCGCCCACGGCGTAGGTCTCAACCGGACTTCTTCCGGGCGGGATCTCGTCCAGCACGGACACATCCAGATCGCCGTACATGATGAGTGCGAGCGTGCGCGGAATCGGCGTAGCCGACATGACGAGCACATGCGGCGAGCCGCCTTTCGCGCTCAGCGCGGCACGCTGCGCCACACCGAACCGATGCTGCTCATCCGCGATAACGGCACCCAGCCGGTGGAACTGCACACCCTGCTGAATGAGCGCGTGCGTGCCCACGACCACCTGCGCCGCACCGGTCTCGATGGCGGCGAGCGCCGCCCGCTTCTGTGCAGCCGTCATCGAGCCGGTAAGCAGTGTGCACGAGATGCCCAGCTTGTCCAGCATAGGTGCAAGCGTCTCCGCGTGCTGCGCGGCGAGGATTTCGGTCGGCGCCATGAAAGCCGCCTGCCAGCCGTTCTGCGCGGCCAGCGCACACAATCCGGCCGCTACCACTGTCTTGCCCGAGCCGACATCACCCTGCACCAGCCGGTTCATCGGCCGTCCGGAGGCACAGTCCGCCGTGATCTCCATAATCGCACGCCGCTGTGCACCGGTCGGCGTAAACGGCAGGGCTTCAAAGAACGAATCCAATCCATTCGAGGTAAAAACAATGCCGGAATCCGCTTTTCGGCGCTCCTTCAGCTGCTGCAGACCGCAGCAGAGCAAAAACAGCTCCTCGAATACCATACGTCGGCGTGCCTGCGCCACATCGTCCTTGGTTTTCGGCCGGTGAATTGCAGAAAGTGCGTCTACTGCGTCCGGCAGGCGGTATTTCGCCCGCAAAAGTTCGGGCAGCGGATCGGGCCATTCACCGGTCAGCGTGTCGAGCGCGGCAGCGGTTACACGCTCGAGATCGCGCTGGGTCAGTCCCGCCGTCAGCGGATAGACCGGCACGATGCGTCCCGGGTGATCAGCGTCCGGTGCGACCTTCTCCGACTGCGGGGAAACCATTGTGCGGCCGCGCCCGAATCCTTGCACCTTGCCGTAGAACACATACTCCTGTCCCACGCGGAGCTGCGCCGCAGCATACGGATTGTTGAAATAGGTGACGTTCAGCGTGCCGGTTTCGTCGTAAATCGTGCACTTGACCAGCGTCAGACCCTTGCGGATACGGTTGACCTTGGGTTCGGTGCCGACCACAGCGCGCACAGCATACTTGTCCTCCATGTCGATTTCCGCAATCGGCGTGATGTGAGTGCGATCCTCGTAGTCGCGCGGGTAGGTCTCGAGCGCGTCACGAAGCGTGCGGATATGCAGTTTTTCGAGCAGCTTCGCCTTTTTCGGGCCGATACCCTTGACGAACTGGATGCTGTCATCAACCGATGGCATGGGGATTCTCCTTTGGGAATTTTGATTTGCAAGGCGCCCGCTTTACGGGGTGCACGAACCGCGCAGGCGGTTCGCCCTTGACAGGCGGCAGCTTTTTCCTGCACCGGAAAGCCGGGGTACTCGAACTGCGTTAGCGGGTTCGCCCTGACGGGGCGGAGAGTTTTCGCTGAACCTCAGCGAGGGATGCGCCGCCTGCGGGTGGCGGGAACGGTGCCGCGCCCCGCGGCTGGGGCAAAAAGGAAGGGACACCTGCGGTTTCCCTTCCTCTTTGAACTTCTACCTTTCCCTTTCTTCCTAATCTGGCGCAGATTTCCTATATGTGACCGCTCTGAAACAGGGGTACGGCAGAGGATTTTTTCTTCCGTATATTTCTCAACCCATTCGCAGTGTCAGATACCTTTCTGCTACACATGTGATTAAATCAACGCAGGCGCAACATGACCGTGTTGCGCAACTCTTTGGCGCGTTGTAACGCACGGCACCTACGAATTAAGCGTTTGGTACAATTTATCTTCGCAGACCCTATCTATCATCACGCGCTCACGAATTGCGCGGCACTGTCATGCCGCGCCCTGCGCAGAGTAGCCCGTATGTGTAGCAGAACGGTATCTGGCACTGCGTATAGGTTTCGGCATGGGAGCACACTGTGCTCCCCTACGGTAGAAAAACTCCTCTGCCGTTCCCTTTTTTCGGAGCGGTCACATGTCGGCAATCTTCGCCAGACCCTCCAAGGGAAAAGGGGTGATTCACAAGAGGGTGGAAAACCGCAGGTTGTCTACCCTCTTGTGCGCCCGCGCGGCGTCAGCGCACTCCCCGCCGCGGGGCGCGGCAAATCCCCCGCTCAGCCGGTGCCGGAAAAGGCTGCTCTCAATACTCGCGGTAAACCGCCTTGACCACGCCCAAAATCTGGCATCCGGTGCCGTTGATCGGCGGATACGCCGGATTCTCCGGCATGAGCCATACGCCGTCCGGCGTGATGTTGAGCGTCTTACAGGTAGCCTCATCCTCGAGCAGCGCGATCACGATGTCGCCGTTGCGCGCCTGTATATCCTGCCGGATAATGACCAGATCATCATCCATAATTCCCACGCCGATCATCGAATCGCCGCGAATACGCAGCGCGTAATACTCGCCGCCGCCCGCTGCCGGCTCATACGGCACATAGCCGATATGCTCCTCCACCGCGAGAATCGGCATACCGGCGGTGACGCGGCCCAGAATCGGCACGCGCGGCACCATGGAAGGGCCGCTGACCGGCGTCAGCGCACGCGATTTATGCTCATTCGGCTCCAGATAACCGGCCTCCTGCAGCTTTTTCAGGTGCGCATGCACGGTGGACGGCGACCGCAGTCCCATCTCTGCACCAATCTCACGCACCGAAGGCGGATAGCCGTGTTCAAGGGAATAACTGCTTATATAATCCAGTATCTGCTGTTGTTTGGCGGAAATCTTCTTCATTTTCGGCACTCCTCGCTGTTTCCGTCGGAACATACGTTCGTAATTTTATCCTTATTATACCGCAATCCGCTGCAATAAGCAAACATTTGTTTGCATTAACCTGCACGAATTTTCCGCGTTAATCAACACTATTCTTCAATTTATCCATTTTTCTGCCGCCGTGTTGAAAAATAACGCAGTTTCATCACCGCATTGCTTGTATTTTACATGATTTTGTTATATCATATAAACAGCAAAAGTATTGATTATTGCGGGGCAGACGCATTCTGCCTTAACTCGCAGGGAGGTTTTTATATGACCATCAAGACCGATCTCGGATATATCGACATTACCAACGAGGTGCTGGCCGGCATTGCCGGTTACGCAGCATCCTCCTGCTTCGGTGTCAAAGGCATGACCATCCGCTCCATGTCGGACGGACTGGCACACCTGCTCGGACTGGAAAACCAGTCGCGCGGCGTAAAGGTCACCGAGGCTGTGGACGGCGGTGTCAACATCGACCTGCACATTGCAGTCGAGCACGGCGTGAATATTGCCACCGTCTGCCGCTCTATCATCGGCGAGGTACGCTATCATGTTGAGCGCCTGACCGGTGTGGACGTAAAGAACGTCGATATCTATGTAGAGAGCATCAAGGCGGACTGACTTATAGGGGACTTTGCAAGTCCCCTATATACGGAAGTCAGTTCCGTAGAAACTGACTTCCGATACCCGAACGACGCGCCCCAAGGGCGCTGAGTCGGAGTAACAAAACCCACGCTCATGTCGCGGGTTTTGTTGCGGCATAACGCCGCTGTTTGAATACCGCGGTACAACCGCGGACGTCTGCGGACGGAACCAATGACTCGGATTGCCCTAAGGAAATCCTGTCATGCGGTTACGGTTTGCAAGCAAACCGAAATCTTATTACGCGCAACTGCGCGGTTACTTTTAGGAGAGTTAGATAAATGGCAGATCAGAAAATCAACGGTGCGCTGTACCGGTCCATGGTGATCGAGGGCGCACTCGCCATTGCAGAAAAGAAGGAACAGGCAAACGAACTGAATGTATTCCCGGTACCGGACGGCGATACCGGCACGAATATGTCCATGACGATGGGTTCCGCAATGGCTGAGATGGAAAAGCTCGCCGAGCCGACCCTCGCCAAAGCGGCGGATGCGACCGCTTCCGCGCTGCTGCGCGGCGCGCGCGGCAACTCGGGTGTTATCCTGTCGCTGCTGTTCCGCGGCATGGCGAAAAAGCTGCGCGAGACCGACGAGGCTGACGGCCGCACACTCGCGCTTGCGCTCCGCGAGGGCGTGGACACAGCCTACAAGGCGGTTATGAAGCCCGCTGAGGGCACTATCCTCACCGTATCGCGCGTTGCGGCACAGCACGCGGTCGAACTGTGTCAGGCCGAGCCGACGCTCACTGCAGAGCAGGTTCTGGCAGCGATCATCGAGCAGGGCCACACCGCACTTGAGGAAACCGTTCATCAGAATCCGGTGCTCGAAAAGGCAGGCGTGGTTGACGCCGGCGGCTTCGGTTTTATCACCATCTTCGAGGGCATGCTGGACGCGCTGCGCGGCATCCACAAGGAACGTGCTGTTGCGGCAGAGCCGACCAAGTCCACCGCAGACTTCGCTGCGATCAACGACGAAGACATCACCTTCACCTACTGCACCGAGTTCATCGCATCCCGCAAGGACAAGGCACGAAATGTTGCTCGTCTGCGCTCCATTCTGAACGAAATCGGCGATTCGCTGGTTGTTGTCGAGGATGATGATATCGTCAAGGTACACGTTCACACCGACCAGCCGAACAAGGCGCTCGAGGAGGGCCTGAAATTCGGTCCGCTGCTGACCGTTAAGATCGAGAACATGCGCGAGCAGCATACCGCCAAGGTAATTGAGGGCACGGCAGACGCGCCGCGTGAGCGCGTGATCGTTCCGGCAGAGAAGAAGTTTGGCTTTGTGGCCGTTGCCGCCGGCGAGGGCCTCAAGAGCCTGTTCACCGACCTCGGCGCGGACGTTGTGGTACAGGGCGGCCAGACCATGAACCCGTCCACCGACGACATTCTGCACGCTGTCGATGCCGTTCCGGCGGAAATCGTTTTCGTGCTGCCGAACAACAAGAATATCATCATGGCTGCCGAGCAGGCGGTTCATCTCTCCGAGGAGAAAAAGGTGATCGTCGTGCCGACCAAGACCATCCCGCAGGGTATTTCGGCTATGCTGGCGGTCGATCCGGAAGCCGAGCAGGACAGCGAGCTGGCGCTTGCTATGCTGGACGCGGCAAAGCACGTCCGCAGCGGTCAGGTGACTTACGCGGCCCGCGACAGCGAGTTTGACGGCAAGAAGATCAAACAGGGCGAGTATCTGTCGCTGTGCGAGGGTAAGCTGTGCGCCAACGGCAAGGAAACCTCGGTCATCAAGAAGCTGGCGCGCGAGATGGTCTCCGACGACAGCGCGTTTGCAGCCGTTATCTTCGGCGAAGGCGTTACCGAGGAGCAGGCCGCTGAGGTCGAGAACCTGCTGCACAAGGAAAATAAGGAGATGGAGATCAACGTCATCGACGGCGGTCAGCCGGTTTACTACTACATCATTTCGGTGGAGTAAACCATCTCCCTAAGCATAAAAAAGCATCGGAAACTGCGTTTCCGATGCTTTTTTCGTGACATTTCGTCTGCTGTGATTTACTTTACAAGCTCAGCTGCCATATCGAACATGGTCTGTGCATCCAAACCGGTATCGAAGCCGCTGATAAGGTAGGTCACGCCGTCCTGCTCCCAGAGCACGGACTGGAACATTTTATCCTCCACCTCGTCTGAGCCATAATAGCTGATAACGAGTTCGCCGTTCTTCTCCTGCTGCTTTTCCTCGTCGGACTTCTCGTAGTCGTCCGGTACGAAGCGGTAGTGCGCATCGCGATAGGTCAGCGTAACGCCGTTTACCTCGGCAGTCGTTGCCGGAACCGGATTCTCCATCTCGTCCTCGGTGAACACGGTGTAGCTCTTGTGCGCGGACAGATTCAGCTCCGCGCCATCCTTCGTGTAGGTTGCGTCCACCTCGCTGACTTTTTCGGTCTCGCCCATGTCATTCCGTGCGGTGGTATCCACATCAGAGCCGTAGCTGAACGTATACTCGCCAATCTTGTCCGGCAGCGTGAGCGCTACACCGGCATCAGCCAGATGCGCCTGCGTGCTCGACAGATCCAGCCGCTGGTCAGACCAGCCCTCACTGAAAATGCCGCCCATGCCGCCTGCCGCAAATGCGCCGGTCACCGCAATCGCAGCGACAGCGGCAACCGCCACAAAGCGTTTGCTCCACAGATGACGCTTGCGTGCCGGTGCATTGTTCAGTGCGAATTTGACGCGCGCCTGCATCGAATCCGGTGCATGCAGCTCATCTGCACACTGATGCAGCATTTCCTTGATTTCACGTTCCATTTTGATTTCATCCATGATTTGCAGCCTCCTTCGGCTTCCGTTCTTCGGTCAGCGCCTGCCGCAGATGACGGCGAGCGGAAAAAAGGCGGGATTTCACCGTTCCCTCGGTCACGCCGGTCGCCTGCGCGATCTCGCGCACCGAGCGATCATCGAAGTAATACAGCACCACGGTAATGCGGCGTTTTTCGTCCAGCGTATCGAGTGCAGCATACAGGCGGCGCTGCTCATCCGTCCGCAGTACGGCGGACAGTGCGCTTTCACTCTCGCCTGCGTCAAAAAACTCTGAGACCGGCGTTTCCCGTTTGGCTTTGCGGCAGTACTTCCATGCCGCGCGGGAAAGCGTTTTGAGCAGCCACGGCCGGAATTTACTGCCGTCCCGCAGCGATTTGATGGACTGCGCACAGGTGACAAAGGCCTCCTGCGCCAGATCCTCGCCGTCCGTCCTGCTGCCGGTGATCAGGCACGCAAGGCGATATGCATCGTCCTTGTAGCGCTCGTACAGCTCGTCGAACGCCTGCATATCGCCGTGCTGCATGCGGCTGACAAGCTCTTTATCGTTCATAACTTTCTATCCTTTCCCTGGGTGCGTCTGTATATAAGAGCAGCCAGTTTGGACTCGGTTCATTTTATTTTCAGTGAAATCCGCGTCCTTCGACGCACCCGAGTATAAGAGCCGCGAAGCGGCGGGCCGGTTCATTTTTATTTAACGGACACTTTGTACAGTTTTGACGGTTGCGTTTAACGTGTATGTATTCTATACTTAATTTATAAAATCTGGATTGTGCCGCTGTATCGTGTGGTCGCTTGCGAAGCGAACCTAACTCGCCTGCCCGGCGAGGGCACAAGAAGGAGACAACCTGCGGTTTTCTCCTTCTTGTGAATCTTCCGCTTTCCCTTAGAGGGCACGGCGAAAATCGGAGAGACGAGACCGCTCCGAAAAGGGGAACGGCAGAGGATTTTTTCTTCCGTTGGGGAGCACAGTGTGCTCCCATTCCCCTGCCTATACGCAGTGCCAGATACTCTGCTGCTACACATGCGGTTCCGTCTCCGCAGGCGCGACATACCCGTGTCGCGCAACCCTTTGGCACGTTGTAACGGAAGGCACCTGCGAATTTAGGTATTCGCTACAATTTATCTTCGTAAGCCCTGTCTATCATAACACGCTAACGAATTGTGCGGCACTGTTATCCCCCAGGGGACCTTCTCTTGCCCTACGGGCAATTCACCTTGTGCCGCACTCTGCGTTGATTATACCACATGTGTAGCAGAACGGTATCTGACCCTGCGAATATGCGGATACATGGACGTGCAAAGCGCGTCCTGCGGTAGAAAAAATCCTCTGCCGTTCCCTCATAGTCTCAGTTCTGAACAGCCACCGTGCCCTCCCAAAAGGAAACGGGATTCACAAGGGTGGAACCCTTGGTGTCCATCCTTGTGCCCCTCACCGTGGGTACGGTGCCCCCGCCGGGTAGGCGAGTTAGGCTCGCTTCGCAAGCGACCATCCCCCGTTAAGGGAAAAAGAAAGGAAGTGCTTCCATGAATCAGCACCAATTCTTCACAGGCGAAATTTTCGACGCCTACCGCTGGTTTGGCGCTCACATAGAGCAAAACGCTGTCGTTTTCCGTACCTTTGCGCCCAATGCCAGCCGCATTACGCTGACCGGCGCGTGCAACGGCTGGACCGAGACCGATCTGGTACAGGACGGCCGCAGCGGCTTCTGGTCGGTCTCTGTGCCGGACGCCCGCGCAGGCCAGTTTTACAAATACCGCATCTACGGTCCGGACGGCTCTGTCACCGAGCACTGCGATCCCTACGGCTTTGCAATGGAACTGCGGCCTGCCTGCTGCTCGATCATCACCGACCTCGAGGAGTACCGTTTCACAGACGAAGCGTGGATGAACAGCCGCACGGCTTCGCCGGACGCACCGCTTAATATCTACGAGATGCACCTCGGCTCGTGGATGCGCAATCCGGACGACGCAAACGGCTGGTACACCTACGATGAAATCGCCCGCCGGTTGATTCCCTATCTGCAGGAAAACGGCTACACGCATGTGGAGTTTCTGCCGTTGTCCGAGCACCCGTTTGACGGCTCCTGGGGCTACCAGAACACCGGATTTTTTGCTCCGACTTCGCGCTACGGCACGCCGGCACAGCTGAAAATGCTGATTGACAAGCTGCATCATGCCGGTATCGGTGCGATCATGGATTTTGTACCGGTACACTTTGCCGTAGACTCCTACGGTCTGGCGAAATACGACGGCACGCACCTGTACGAGTACCCGCACAGCGCGGTCGGCGAAAGTGAGTGGGGCAGCTATAATTTCATTCATTCCAGACGGGAAGTACGCTGTTTTCTGCAGTCTGCGGCCGATTACTGGCTCACTGAGTTTCATTTTGACGGTCTGCGCATGGATGCGGTCTCGCGCCTGATCTACTGGCAGGGCGATCCCGCGCGCGGTGTCAACGGCGACACGCTCGAATTCCTCAAAAATATGAACCGCGGTCTGAAAGCCCGCCATCCCTCTGCTCTGCTCATCGCTGAAGACTCGACTGCCTATCCCGGTGTCACCCGTCCGGTGGACGAGGGCGGCTTGGGCTTCGACTACAAGTGGGATCTCGGCTGGATGCACGATACGCTCGAGTTCTGCCAAACCCAGCCGGATCTGCGTCCACGCGATCATGGCAAGCTGCTCTGGTCGATGCACTATTTTTCCAACGAGCACTACCTGCTGCCGCTCTCGCACGACGAGGTTGTGCACGGCAAGGCGGCAATCGTGCAGAAAATGTGGGGCGCGGACGAATGCGATAAGTATGCGCAGGCGCGTGTGATGTATCTGTATATGTTCACGCATCCGGGTAAAAAGCTGAATTTCATGGGCAACGAGCTGGGTCAGCTGTACGAATGGAGCGAAGCCGGTACACTGGACTGGGCACTGGCAGAACGTCCGTTCCACCGATTTTTCCACAGCCTGTGCAAAACTTATGTGGGGAATCCCGCGCTGCACGCAGATTATGCGCCGGATAATTTCCGGTGGGCGGAAAATCATGCGGATGCACCCTGCGTATTCGGCATGGAGCGCCATGCAAACGGAGAAACGCTGCTCGCCCTGTGCAATTTTGCGGACAGCGAACAGAAATTCACCGCTTCCCTGCCGAAGTTTACGATTCTGCTTGACAGCAATGCCGCGGAGTTCGGCGGCACCGGAGAGACGCTTGCCGTCTCCCGCAAGGATAGTCTGTGTACGGTTGCGCTGCCGCGATACAGTGCGGTTCTGCTCAAGCTATAAAATTGAAAAGCAGCCGAAAAGGATTTCTTTTCCGCTGCCGTATACAATTACTAACTGCTAATTTCTCATTGCGAATCAAAAAGCGCTCTGTCAAAAACAGAGCGCTTTTCCTATTTATTCGACCGAAATCGGCTTTACCATCTGATAATGCAGTCCGTTCTCATCGCGGTACTCGCCGCGCTGCAGAAAACCGAATTTATGATAAAAACCCTGTGCACGCATGTTTTTCTCGGCAACACGAGCACACAGCTCGCGCTTGCCGAGCGCACGGTACACGCTGATGGCCTGACCGAGAATCTGTCCGCTCAGACCGCAGCCGCGGTAGTCACCGGCAATGCAGAAGCCGCCGACCAGACCGATCTCCGGCTGCTCCTCCCACCAGGTTTTCAGGTACACGAGCGCGACTTCCTCGCCGCTTTCCAAACAGCCGAAGGTGCATGCCCGCGGCGAAACCTTCTGTGCCCGCTCTACATCGCGGATGAGCGCATCCGGATCGAGGTTTGCATCCGTGCCGTAGGCATTCCTGTGCAGCTCGCGCATGAATCCCACAATTTTATCCACATCCTGTGGATTCTTTGGGTCAGCGCGGCGGAACCAGATCTGCGGCGACGCCGGAATACCCTTGGTATTCGTCCAGCCAATGGACGCAAACGTGGAGTATTCCTGCGGCAAATGCGAGGCATCATTCTCGTAAACCACGTCGATATTGCCGTTTTCGTCAAATTCCAGCTTAGCAACACAGGTGTTGTCACCCCAGCCGATTTCTCCCATCTGTTCGGGTGCAAAGCCGTGTGCAATCGTCAGCATGCCGCGAATCGCACTGCCGTGCGTCACTACTGCGACCTCTTTGCCCTCATTTTCGCGCACAATTGCGCGCACGCCGTCCAGCATGCGCTGACCGGCCTGCATGACCGTCTCGCCGTGCGGCGGCGCTGCTTCCCACGGACGGGCACACCACAGCGCGTACTGCTCAGGCCATGTGTGCGGCAGCTCGGCCCACGGAATGTCCTCCCAGTCTCCCATATCAATCTCGCGCAGCACCGGTCGGGTCTCCACCGAGAGATGATGCGGCTCTGCCACAGCCTGTGCCGTTACGCGTGCACGGAACAGGTCGGACGAGTAAACCGCCGCGAGCGGCACATTCTCAAACCGCTTTGCCAGATACGGCAGCTGCTTGTATGCCCGCGTGGTCAGCAGCGCGTTGTACTGACCATGACACCGGCGGTATACATTTCCCTCTGCCTCAGCGTGACGGATGATGTAGACCGTGGTTCTCATCAGCCTACCTCAACCGCACCGGACAGCTCGGTGACAGACTTCACGCCGTGTGCATCCAGCCACTCGTTCAGCTCGGCAAGCGCCTTGACCGGAGCGGTCGGGTCGTTGAACATCACCGTACCCATAGCAACCGCGTCTGCGCCCGCAAGCATCATTTCGACAATATCACGTCCGGTTCGGATGCCGCCCATGCCGAGAATCGGCACGGAAACCGCCTTACGCACCTGATATACCATGCGAACCGCAACCGGGAACACCGCCGGACCGGACAGACCGCCCATTACGTTGGACAGGATCGGCTTGCGCTTTTCGATATCAATGCGCATACCGAGCAGTGTATTGATGAGCGAAAGCGCGTCCGCACCTGCGGACTCCGCCGCGCGTGCAATCTCCGCAATATCGGTGACATTCGGGGACAGCTTGACGATCAGTGGCTTCTTCGCTTTGGCCTTGGCTGCCGAAACGACCTCCTCGACCATCTTCGGCTGGGTGCCGAATGCCATGCCGCCGCATTTTACGTTCGGGCAGGAGATGTTCATCTCGATGAGGTCAACATCCGCATCCGAAATCTTCTCGACCATGCCCTCGTACTCCTCGACCGTGTTGCCGGAGACATTGGCGATAATTTTGGTGTCGTACTGGCGCAGGAACGGAATCTGCTCCTCGATGAAGCGGTCAATGCCCGGGTTCTGCAGACCGACACAGTTGAGAATACCCTGCGGGGTCTCCGCGATGCGCGGCGCCGGATTGCCGAGACGCTCGGTCGGTGTCAGACCCTTCACGCCGATGCCGCCAAGCTGGGACAGGTCAAAAAATTCGCCGTACTCATGGCCGAAACCAAAGGTGCCGGATGCGGTCGTGATCGGGTTTTTCAGCTCAACACCGCAAAAGTTCACTCTTAAATCTGCCATTACCACTCGACCTCCTCAGCATTGAACACCGGACCGTCCTTGCAGACATGACCGTAACGGGTTTCGCCGTTTTCCGACTTGAGCGCGCACGCGCACACCAGACAGGCACCGATGCCGCAGCCCATGCGCTCCTCCATCGAAACCTGACAGGGCACGCCGGCTTCCTTTGCAATCGCCGCAATCGCCTTCAACATAGGCTTCGGGCCGCAAGCAGCCACGCCGGTCGCACCTGCCACCTGCTCCTTCAGCACATCGGTGACAAAGCCGTGACGCGCGTAGGTGCCGTCGTCAGTGGTGACAAAGGTCTCGCATTCGTCGCGGAAGTCGCCCTCCAGGATCACCGCACCCTCGTTGCGGAAACCGAGGATTGCGGCAGGCTGTGCACCCTTTTCTACTGCCGTGCGAACACATCCAAGCATCGGCGGTACGCCAATGCCGCCGCCGATAAAAATCGGACGGTCGCCCAATGCCTGCACATCAAAGCCGTGTCCGAGCGGTCCAAGCACGTCGAGCACATCGCCGACCTTGCGTTCGCTCAGCCACTTCGTGCCGTCACCCTTCACCTGAAAAACAATGCGCAGATGGCTGCCCTGCCAGGTGCAGATCGAAATCGGGCGGCGCAGCAGATGACCCTCACCGCATGCAATGTGGACGAACTGGCCGCACTGCGTCAGTTTAACGATTTCCGGCGCGTCCAGCACCATCAGATACAGACCCTCGCCCAGCCGTGTATTTTCTACAACACGGCAGTTTTCCTGAATCGACATAACATTTCTCCCTCCGTTGATCGGTCTGCCGACGAAACAGTGGATTTTTCGACAGCAGGCGAAAAATTCTTCGATAGTTCTATTGTACAGGAAAATCGGGAAAAAGAAAAGATTCTCCTGCATTTTATGCAAAAGAAAAAGCAGCAACTTTCGTTGCTGCTTAGATGTAGGCGTTGAGTTATCTTCCCGGGCCGTCGCCAGCCAAGTATTGTCACCGTAAACGAGCTTAACTACTGTGTTCGGAATGGGAACAGGTGTACCCTCGTCACCATTAACACCTACTTTTGAAGATTTACACCCTCAAAACTGAACAATCCTACTCGCAAGCTATCTTTCGAGGTTACCTAACATTTAAGGTCAAGCCCTCGGCCTATTAGTATCAGTCCGCTCCATACATTACTGCACTTCCACTCCTGACCTATCAACCTTGTAGTCTACAAGGGGCCTTACTCCCGAAGGATGGGAACACTTATCTCGAGGGGAGTTTCACGCTTAGATGCCTTCAGCGTTTATCTCGTCCGTACTTAGCTACCCAGCTATGCCCTTGGCAGAACAACTGGTGCACCAGCGGTACGTCCATCCCGGTCCTCTCGTACTAAGGACAGCTCCTCTCAATATTCCTGCGCCCGCAACAGATAGGGACCGAACTGTCTCACGACGTTCTGAACCCAGCTCGCGTACCGCTTTAATTGGCGAACAGCCAAACCCTTGGGACCGAATTCAGCCCCAGGATGCGATGAGCCGACATCGAGGTGCCAAACCTCCCCGTCGATGTGGACTCTTGGGGGAGATCAGCCTGTTATCCCCAGGGTAGCTTTTATCCGTTGAGCGACGGCATTTCCCTTCACATACCGCCGGATCACTAACTCCAACTTTCGTTACTGCTCGAACCGTCATTCTCGCAGTTAGGCTCGTTTATGCGTTTACACTCAGTGCACGATTTCCATCCGTGCTGAACGAACCTTTGAGCGCCTCCGTTACTCTTTTGGAGGCGACCGCCCCAGTCAAACTGCCCACCTGACAGTGTCCCCCGACCAGATTCATGGTCGCAGGTTAGAATCCCAATATCCCAAGAGTGGTATCCCAAGGTTGACTCCACGAACGCTGGCGCGCTCGCTTCCAAGCCTCCCACCTATCCTGTACATGGAATACCGAGATCCAATATCAAGCTACAGTGAAGCTCCATGGGGTCTTTCCGTCTAGTTGCGGGAAACCGGCATCTTCACCGGTACTACAATTTCGCCGGGCGGGCTGTTGAGACAGTGCCCAAATCGTTACGCCATTCGTGCGGGTCAGAACTTACCTGACAAGGAATTTCGCTACCTTAGGACCGTTATAGTTACGGCCGCCGTTTACTGGGGCTTAAGTTCGCACCTTCGCTTGCGCTAAGCACTCCCCTTAACCTTCCAGCACCGGGCAGGCGTCACCCCCTATACGTCATCTTTCGATTTAGCAGAGAGCTGTGTTTTTGCTAAACAGTCGCTTGGGCCTTTTCACTGCGGCCTGCTCTCGCAGGCGCCCCTTATCCCGAAGTTACGGGGCCAATTTGCCGAGTTCCTTAACAACCCTTCTCCCGTTGGCCTTAGAATACTCATCCCATCTACCTGTGTCGGTTTGCGGTACGGGCACCTTAGTATACACTAGAGCTTTTCTCGTCTCTCTCGCCAGTTACTTCCCTACTATATTTCGGTCCCTTACGCCCGGGGCAACCATCGCCCGGGATAACCTTAAAGAAAGCGTCCCTCTAGCTTAAATGTTCGGTGGTTACGGAATTTCTACCGTATGTGCATCGCCTACGCCTTTCGGCCTGAGCTTAGCTCCCGACTAACCTTGGGCGGACGAACCTTCCCCAAGAAACCTTAGATTTTCGGCCATTATGATTCTCACATAATTCTCGCTACTTATTCCGGCATTCTCACTCGTATGCAGTCCACCAGTGCTTCCGCTCTGACTTCGCCCCGCATACGACGCTCCCCTACCCAATGCATTACTGCAATGCCTAAGCTTCGGTTGAACACTTAGCCCCGTTACATTTTCTGCGCAAAACCACTCGACCAGTGAGCTATTACGCACTCTTTGAATGA